>Ga0272442_10000399_pt1 | contig 70837 bp, 65 predicted proteins | sample SSMForm2O_FD_200262 | JGI IMG/M metagenome (GOLD analysis project Ga0272442, IMG submission 200262) | Marine sediment archaeal communities from Little Sippewissett salt marsh, Falmouth, MA, United States - SSM-Form-2O | ecosystem: Environmental > Aquatic > Marine > Wetlands > Sediment ...
GTCTCGGCCATTTCTCCTGATACGACCAACGACATGGCCGCAGAAAGGGTGCGTGACGCCCTGGCCGTCGGGGCCGAGGTCATTGTCTCAGGTTGTTCCGCATGTAAGGACCAACTGAAAAAGGGAGCCAAGGCCATACCCAAACAGGAGCGGGGTAAGATCAAAGTGATGGATATCACTGAAATTGTTGCCCAATGTTTGGAACCCTAGGGGAATAGATGTCTGGTTGAAAGATCAACTTTTTTATCGGTGAAAAACAGGCGAGTTTTCATTACCTTGAATGCGGTACGGATGGACGTAGGCAATTTTGAACAGACCTCAAAGATGCGCGCAACCATGGACTGCGGTGCCACATGTTTTGCGCGACAAGGGCAACCGGGATTTGATTGTAAAACCAACCTTTGTGAGCGCTTGATATCAAAGGCGTTACAATTTTTGGGTGACGAGACCTCGGACAGATACCGTTGTTTGCAAAACCCATAACCTATTGGTTCGCCGAGAAAGGGAGAAAGAACCTATTCATAATTTTATTTGACGTCCATTATTCCGGGTGTCATGTAAGTATGTAAGGTAGGCCTCACCCCTTTGGGGTTAAGCTAAAGCCGGACCCTCTGGACCCGGATTCTTTACTCGTCTGACGGTGAACCCAGCTTAAACCTTATCCTCAAGATTCCGTTTTCAAAGCTTGAGGTGGTGATGCGAAAGGTACCGATCTGACCGGATGAGTGCATATGCCGGCCGATGCAGGGGCAGGCGTCATAGTCTCCGACGGTGACGATCCGGATAGTATCGTCCGAGTCCTCAGGAAGCCTTCCGAGATCGAAACGGGTCTGAGCCTCTTCCCTGGTGATGAAGAACTCCCCGATCGGCATATCTGCAAGGATTGCGTCATTGACCCGCTGCTCGATATCCGAAATCTCATTTTGTGTGAGGGGGCGATCGAAGCGGTAGTCACATTTGGATTTCTTTTTTTCTATGTGGGCGCTAAAGGCCCGCCCACAGTCGAACATCCGGACCATGGTCCGGTTCAGGATGTGTTCTGCGGAATGCATCCTGGGATCTGGTTCTTTTTTCATCGTCATATCCGTTTGAATGAGTCTCAGCATCGGAAATCTTATTTCTGCCAAAAGCCTCTTTCAGAGGGCCTCCTGAGCCCATCCTCTAAGCGGGTGGAGAGTCCAGTGCCGAAATAGAGGAAGAGAGGAAGAGGTCTATCCCCCGAAGAGGCATTTTCGAATTTTGTCCCACTGTTCATTCCTGACCCATTGGTGCTTTTCCAGGAAAAGCTTATCAATCATGAAATATCGTCCCTTTTTGTGCCTTTTCAGAAACCGATCGAATTGTCCAGGGCCACCATTGTACATGGCATATAGAATTCTCGGAATAAGAACATAGTCCAGGGTCCCATCCTTGTAAATCTTGTCGGCCTTTCTCAGGATATACCTGGTCAGATACAGGTGTAAAATCTCGCACCCTGCCGAGACATTGTATCGGATATTCCATCTCAGACCCTCCAATGGGTAGAGGCCCCTCCAGACCCTTTCATTGATCTGCATCAACCCAACCGATGTCCCGTTATAGGAGCGGAGATAGGTGATTTGTCCTTCTTTTATTCGGAACTGTCTCCAGCAACTTTCCTGCCAGCCTGTGGCAAGCACGACATCCCGAAAGAGATCGTCAGGAATCGTTCCCGGTTGTCTCTTTTTAAGCATATCGCGGGCCGTCCCTGCGAGAAGGTTTCTTACCCAAGGGAGATATCGATCCGCGTTGTCCAATGTGACGAGCCACTCCCGGAGCGCCTCTTCAGACGGTTTCGCTTCGGCCGTCGAGGCCCAAAGGAAATGAGAAAAGACGGAGGTGATTGTTTTTAGGTCTTCGGGACAACCGGATCGAATCGAGGGTTGTGGGCCGATTCGTAATCGGGGCTCATCTTTGAGACCGGGGGAGGGGAGAATTTCCAGGGGCGGTCCCAGGTCCAGAGTCCTTCTTAAATCCATATCGATACCTGTTCGGTAGGTCAGTTCAATCGGCCTCTCATCCGCAAGGAGTTTTGCCAGTCGGACAAATCCATTCCGGCTGATGTCGATTCCAAGAGTGGGACCGACATCATCGAGGGTGGACAGGGCATCTGATGCGGTAAAAAAGGCAAGATAGCTTAGAAGTCTTCCGGATGTATGACGACTCAAATGGTTCCTGAAGACGGGCGACAGTCGGCTCCATGCCCAAATAAACTGCTTTTTCACGAATTCGTCCGAAAGTGTTCCGAAGGTCAAATGCCCGATGAAGCGGTATCGTGATTCCAACATGACGCTGAGGAGGATAATCTGTTCTTCATCCGAAAGAGGGCGTTCTTTGAGGGACGTGAGCAGGTGCACGAGAAATATATCCCATGTTTCCCAGTTACGGGTCAAACGGGCAAGCGCCTCCTCGGAAAGCCGTTCCGGTTTTTTAGTCTCATCTTCATCTCGCAGTTCTTCGATTTCGGCAAGAATGGGAACCCGAACATCGTTCGGCGTCACGCTGACAGGACCCGGTCGCATGCTGTCCACGAATTTTCCGGCACTCTCCTGAAGATCAGAATGAAAGAGAGGGAGCAGGAACGCCTTGAGTTCCAGGACCGGAGGAGCAAGATCGATGGCGATTTCTCTCAGGTATTGAAAGACATGGGTTTTAACGAGCTTCCAGACGACCCCCGCGATGACCGCCGGATCGTGGTCCTTATCGTAGATGGCGGAATCGATCTCCCTGAAGGAAAGTCTCCATCGTTCAGGATCGATCCGGGGGACCAATGTGACGGCAAGGTACCCGTTCCACCGGATCGGGAAGAGGCACCTCTCATCAATATTGACACCAATATTGGCGTTGATTTTGGTCTCCAGGCGAATGTAACCTTTCTCTTCCGAAAAGGCAGGTTCGGAGACCGTGATCTTTCGGCATCCCTGCGCCTCATCCAAAACGACCGCAGTGTTCCCGGTTTCAGGAAAGGCTGTGGCAATGACCAAAGATCTCAGGAGAGGATAATCAATGGTCATCGGCATCGAGATGGTCTTTGAATATCCCTCAATGGGTAAAATCCATGCAATGACACAGGCTGCCGAGATATGTTTCAGTAAAACAAACAGCTTGTTTTTCATAATCGCATGGAATCATTTTTGGGGGCTGTCTGTCTAGAAATTATCGACCTTCAATTGAACCTTGAGCTTTTGACTTCGACATTGGACGCTCGGGTTCATGTCATTGACAGCCCTTCGGGGGCAAGTCGATACTGGGCACTGGCTTTGCATTCTTTGCTGAATCCGCTGTTCCTCGCCCGGTACAAGCCCTGAAAAGAAGGCTTGACACAGAGGTAATACTAGGTAATAATTTATTATAAAGTATTAAATGGAAATTTAAGTGAAGGTTGCGGATCTATGAAAAAAAAACAGGACATCATTACATTTAAGGTGGATGAGGATCTCAGGGAGGTCATCAAGGATATCCCCAACCGTTCGGAGTTTATCCGCCAGGCTATTCTTTCTGCACTTGGAAGCATCTGCCCTCTCTGCAACGGAAGCGGCATGCTCACACCGAATCAAAAACGCCATTGGGACGACTTTGCGCACCATCACACCGTGGAACGGTGCCGGGATTGTGATGAGCGGGTATTGGTCTGCGGCAATCACAAAGAACGAGGTGGGGACCCCGTCTAATGACATCGTTTCAGGATACAATGAGATGGTATTGGGTATGAGTGGAACGCGAAAATTGCTGATTATGCTGTCCGTATTCACGGCGTATTTTGTTTTAAGCGGACCTGTTTCCGCCGGATCGGGAAAAATCAAGATTTTTGTGAGCATTCTGCCTCAGGCCTATTTCGTAGAACGGGTCGGCGGTGCTCACGTTGATGTCGAAGTGCTTGTGGGTCCGGGAAAATCTCCCGCCACCTATGAACCCACCCCGAAACAGATGGCAGCACTGGGAAGGGCCCTGGTTTATTTCAGCATCGGGACGCCCTTTGAAAAGGGATTCCTCGGAAAGGTCGCTGCCATCCACAAGGACCTGCAAATTGTAGATACCCGCCAGGGGGTGGCGCTCCGTTATTTCAAGGACACCGGGGACAGGCAGTCGCCGGATCCTCATATCTGGCTCGACCCAGAGCGGGTGAAGATACAGGCCGCCACAATCTGTGACGCCCTGAGCCGCCTGGCCCCTCAATATGCCGAAGCCTTTGACAAAAATCTCAAGACCTTTCAGGCGGATCTTGACCGGATAGATGAAAAGATTTCGGAGTCTCTTGCTTCTTTAAAGGGCAGCCGGTTTTATGTCTTTCATCCGGCCTTCGGGTACTTCGGTGACGCCTATGGGCTGACCCAGGTCGCGGTCGAGATCGAGGGCAAGAGCCCGAGCCCGAAGCAGCTCTCAAAGCTGATCGAAAGGGCAAAGAGGGACGGGGTGCGGGTGGTTTTCGTCCAGCCCCAATATGCCAGGAGAAATGCCGAAACTATTGCGAAAGCCATCGGGGGAGCGGTGGTGCCCATAAATCCGCTTCCCAGGGACTATTTAGGGAGCCTTGAAGAGATGGCCGCAGTTTTCAAACGGGCGCTTCGGGATTGACGTGCGAATCCGTAAAATGTGACTTAAGATATAGCATGACGCACTCTTGTCCAAAAATAAATTTTGTTTTGGATACTACTGAGCATGACGGATGAAGAGATGGAACTATTAAACAAAGAACCGGTTATTCAGTTGGAGCATGCCTCCTTTGCCTACAACGGACATTCAGTCCTCGAAAATGTCAGCCTGACGGTCTACGAACGGGATTTTCTCTGCATGGTCGGACCGAATGCAGGGGGCAAGACCACGCTGCTCAAACTCATCCTGGGCCTGCTCAAGCCCACCGAAGGAACCGTTCGGGTTTTCGGGCAACCGCCGGTGAAGACCCGTTCACGGATGGGTTATATGCCGCAGCACGCCTCCCTCGATCTCCTTTTTCCGGTCAGTGTTATGGATGTCGTCCTGATGGGGAGACTGGGAAACGGCAAAAAATTCGGACTGTTTCGGGGGGGCGACAGGAAGGCCGCAAAACAGGCCCTTGAAAAGGTGGAGCTATACGACATCCCAAAACGCTCATTTTCAGAGCTTTCCGGAGGACAACGCCAGCGGGTCCTCATCGCACGAGCCCTGGTTTCCGACCCGGAGATCCTTCTCCTGGACGAACCTACGGCCAATGTGGATGCGGCGGTAGAGACCGAATTCTACGAACTTTTGAGTCAGCTCAACGAAAAGATGACCGTCGCTCTGGTGACCCACGACCTGGGGTTTGTCTCCCATTACGTCAAGGGTGTGGCTTGCGTGAATCGAAGAGTGGTCGTTCATCCCACCAGCGAGATCACCGGTGAAATGATCAATGAGATGTACGGGTGCGACATGCACATGGTGCGTCACGATACCCTTGCCAACAGGAACCATAACCATGCATGAATTTTTATCTGATTTGCAGACCCAAACTTTTCTTCAATATGCCCTTCTTACCGGGGTGCTGGCAAGCATCGCCTGCGGCATCATCGGGAGCTATGTCGTCACAAGGAGAATTACCTATATCGCAGGCGCTATTGCCCACAGCATTCTCGGAGGTATGGGCGCGGCCAGATACCTGCAGATCGTTCATCAATGGGACTGGTTGCACCCCATTTACGGGGCCGTGGCAGCCGCTCTTGCATCGGCCATCATCATAGGCCTTGTAAGCCTTGGGGCGAAACAGAGGGAAGACACGGTCATCGGCGCCGTTTGGGCCATCGGGATGGCTTTGGGTATCCTCTTCATCTTCAAGACGCCGGGCTACAATGAAGACCTTATGAGTTATCTTTTCGGCAATATCCTGATGGTCTCGGTCGGGGACCTGTGGTTGATCGCCGGACTGGATGTCCTGATCGTGGTGGCGGGGCTCCTCTTTTACAACCAGTTGCTGGCTGTCTGCTTTGATGAGGAATTCGCGCGTATTCGCGGCATCCACGTGGAGTTTTATTTTCTTCTGCTTCTCTGTCTGACCGCCCTTACCGTGGTATTGCTGGTGACTGTGGTCGGGATCGTCATGGTGATTGCGCTCTTGACGCTGCCCGTGGCCGTGGCCGGGCATTTTTCCAAGAGGTTGTGGCATATGATGGCCTTGGCGACGCTTTTCTCCGCGGCCTTTACGACCCTGGGACTCATGTTCAGTTACGGGCCTGATCTGCCGGCCGGTGCTACGACCATCCTTTTGGCCGGTGCGGTCTATCTTGCCGTTTCCCTCGGGGGACGGCTCATGAGGTGGAGGCGTTCCTGAAATGAAATTCGCCACATTCAACACCAATTCTATCCGAGCCCGCCTGGATGCCGTAACCGCATGGCTGGCAAGGGAGCAACCGGACATCCTGTGTCTTCAGGAAACCAAGGTTCAGGACAAGGACTTCCCTGAAAAAGAGTTCGAGGACCAGGGCTATGAGGTCGCCTTCAGAGGACAAAAATCCTACAATGGCGTCGCCATCCTGAGTAGACATCCGCTGGGGGAGATCCGGAAAGACCTGTACGAAAAGGGTGATGATCAGGCCCGGTTTATCAGCGCGGAGATTCAGGGCCTCCTAGTGATCAACGTCTATGTGCCCCAGGGCTATGCAGTGGGCACGGATAAGTTCGATTACAAACTTCGCTGGCTTCGAGACCTTCTGGCCCATGTCAGGACGCATCACGACCCCGCCCGACCCGCCCTGATGGCCGGGGATTTTAACGTTGCCCTTGAAGCCGCAGATGTCTTTGATCCGGAAAAATTCAAGGGAGAAGTCAGTTTCCACCCTGACGAGCAGGCCTGCCTGCGGGCATTCATGGACTGGGGGCTTGTAGATATTTTCCGGAAGCATGAACCCGGCGGGGAACATTACACCTTTTGGGATTATCGCATCCCCAATGCCCTCAAGCGGAAAATGGGTTGGCGCATCGATTACATCCTGGCTACGGCCCCTGTGGCGGAGAAGTCCAAAAGGGTGTGGATTGACAAAGAGGCCAGACTGCGGCCAAAGCCATCCGATCATACCTTCCTGGTGGCCGAATTCGAATAAGTGATGTCAAGGGAAAGTGCATATTGAAAAGATGATCAAGTCTTGCTAGTCTGGAAAATATGGAAGGCGTTTATTTTTACCCATTCACTCAACCGTCATCTATAAAGGAAAACCTATTGTTGCAAAATTCGAGGATGCTGCAGATCCAAGACGGAAAGGGTGAAGCTGTAGTAACCTACCGCGAACCCTTTATAACGCCGGAGATGCGGTCTCCTCGGCTTTCCCGAAGCGAAAAAATATGACAACATGAATGGCGATCCAGGAATTCACTTGGGGTTATTTCCAGGAATAGTCGTTAACCGGACCAAGACGCTTATCATTGTTGTTTTTTATAACCCCTTGTCATGTTTTTTTATGCAACGAGGGTAAGCCATAGGAACATAAATCATATGACTGAAACACAGAGTAAGCATCACGCCGTTCGAACCCTCAAGTTCAAGAAAGGGGAGCAGGTTATCAAGCAGGGTGATTACGGCTTCTCTATCTATAAAATCCTCCAGGGAAAGATCGAGGTCTACAGAGAAATTGAAGGCATGGAGGTCCCTTTGGCCACCCTGGGGCCCGGTGAAGTCATTGGGGAGATGATTTTTCTCAACCGTGCCATCGAGGTGCGTTATGCATCTGCCAAGGCCAAGGAAGACGCCGAACTGGAGGTATGGCATCCGGGTGCGTTGTCCATGGAATACGAGAAAGTGTCTCCCGTTCTCAAATATGTCACCGACCAGGCGATTACGCGTCTTATTCGAATGAATAAGATTGTGGAACAAATCGGTGTCAAAAAAATAATGCAGAAAGAGAAGCGCAAAAAGAAAAAGGATCCATGGAGTTCTCGAAGGGCCTATTACAGAAAAGAGGTTCGACTACCCTGTGGGTATCTGCCGGTCAGCACTCGGAAAGGTTTTAAATCGGCCTTGAAAGGCACCGTCAGAGACTTGAGCATGACGGGATTGGGCCTGGAAATGAACCCCAAAAATACTTCAATCGTTCCTCACGATGTGGGCGGCCGTTTCAGGGTGAAAATGGACCTTCCCAATGGAAAAACCCTGGAAGTCACGGCGAAAATTGTGTTTGCCTATGAGGCCAGGGGTAAAATGCGACTGGGTATGTCCTTTACGGAACTGGACGACTACGGATCAGGGGCAAGGAAAACGCTCGGGTTTTTCCTGCTTCCTGCCTGAGGAGTTTTTGGTATGAGCATAAATCCCGCAATCTATGGTTATGTGACCCATGAAATCGACTATCAGGACGGTGCCGTTATTGTTGAGGAAGGAAGCAGTGGGGATTGGGTCTACATTATAGTCACCGGCCGCGCAAAGGTCAGGAAGAGGACCTCCAAAGGCATGGTGGCTATCGCCGCACTTTCAGAGGGTGATATTATAGGGGAAATGGCCTTTCTGGAAGGGGGGAAGACGCCTCGCAGTGCATCGGTCATTGCGGCCGACGGTCCCGTTCGTGTGGGTGTTCTTGATAATGAGCGCCTTATTAGAGATTATGAAGCCATGTCTCCCCAACTTAGAACGTTGATCGGGTCCCTGAGCATGAAGATCCGTGAAACAACCACCAGGGTTTGTGCCATTATCGTGGCGTCGGAATAAGCCTTTCCATCCGAAATCTCAGGACTAATCTCCCTTTTTGCTATCCGTCTTTTGTGATGCGTATCAAAGCGCATTCGAAGGGCACAGCTTGAAAACGGGGCAGCGGGTGTGATCCGGTTTGCGGGCCTTGCAGATCTCTCTTCCGTGATAGATGAGGATATCTGAAAAACGGCGCCACTTTTCCTCAGGGAGCAATTTCGCGATATCCCTTTCAATTTTATCCGGATCCTTGTTTTCGGTAAGCCCCAGTCGGATGGACAGTCTCTTCACATGCGTATCCACCACCACCCCCGGTATATCGAAGGCGGCCCCCAGCACGCAATTGGCCGTTTTTCTTCCTACACCGGGCAGTTTGAGCATCTCATCCATGGTGGGCGGGACCTTTCCGCCATAAAGATCCACAAGACCCTGACTGCACCCTTTCAAGGATTTGGCCTTGTTTCGGAAAAAGCCCGTGGGCCGGATATCCTCCTCCAGTTGGGCAATGGGGGCCTTGATAAAGTCCCCGGGGTTTTTGTACTTTTTGAATAGGGACTTCGTGACGACATTGACCTGCTTGTCCGTACATTGGGCGGAGAGGATCGTGGCGATCAGGAGCTGAAAAGGCGTTCTGTATTTGAGCGCTGTCTTTTCATAGGTGTAAAGAGGATCCAGGATCTCATAGATGGCGATGGCCCTTTCTTTCTTCTTTTTCAAGCTTTCCATGGCGTCCCTTTCTGAAAACGGTTTTCCGGCGAAGCTTTTTGAAGATGTTTGAGACAGTATGGTCAATATAATGAAGGCTTTCGAAAATGGCAACAGGGTCTAGATGCACAACGGAGGGATCGTTTTTTCCGAGGAAGGGCCGGATGCAGGCCCCTCAAAGCAAGGCTGTGGGTAACTACTCAGCTAGATAGGCTGTAGGCATTTAGGCTGTGAGGTACCGCAGGAAGGGAACATGCGTGATCATAGGGAACTCAGAGCGTTTGAATTGGCTGATGAAGTGGTACTTCTGATCTATCGAGCAACCAGAGAATTCCCCAAAGAAGATATGAACGTGAAAATTCTAGCTGTGAATCAAAAATTGTGGAAGCCGAGAAGGTTTTGGGCGCCCTGCTTCGATCAATGTGCGGATAGCGAAGGGTTCGGAAACTAATAGCCTTTAGCCTACAGCCTAAACAACCTGAACAGTTACGGCTGTGGAAAAAATCCTAAAAACCTGATAACGTGCAGCAAAGGAAGCCGCCAATGAACCCCAAATTTGAAAAGAGATTGTCATGACCCGTCCATAGCTGAATGCGTTTCAAAAGGCTAAACAGTTACCAATTATCCGAAAATTTTTTCTCTATTGTGATTATGATTTCGTTGAATCACATTATCCTTGAAGTTCATTAGGAAGGTGCACGGCTTTCCATTTGATTTTTCGGGAGAAGATCATGATCCGAATCGGGCGCAACCTTTTGACAGCCATTGCCCTGTGCCATTTTTTTTTCGGGCCCGCCTTTGCCGATGACCGGCCGCCTGAGGTCATCCTGGGGAGCTGCGCCACCGCACTCGCCCCTGACGACAATCGAACGAAGAATATCGATCTGGCCATGAAGAGGCTAAACGGACAGATGGTTGAACCCGGAAAGGTCTTCTCTTTTAATGGGGTGGTGGGGAGAAGAACGGCAGGCAGGGGATTTCTGCCCGCCCCCGTCCTCTTTCAGAACCGGCGTAACATCCTGATCGGGGGGGGCGTTTGCCAGGTCTCTTCGACCCTGTACAACGCAGCCCTGCTGGCGGACCTTGAAATCGTAGAGCGTTACAGGCACAGTTCCCCCATCACCTATCTGCCTCTGGGGCTCGATGCGACGGTATCCTATGGTTACAGGGACTTGAAATTCAGGAACACACATCCCTTTCCCATTCTGATCACCGCGTCGCTTACCGAAGAAATGATGACTATTTCCGTCCTGGGCACGGGGAAACTCCCCTATGATGTGGAACTGGTGACCGAGGTCAGCGAGATCGAGGCCCCTTTTCAGGATCAGGGATCGGAGTCCGGAAAAGAGGTCCAGCGTTACCGCCTGAAAACAAGCGATGGGATCGTGATCGAAAAGGAGTATCTGGGAAGAGACTATTACCATCCGGTGAGGGCGGGTGAGTGAAAAACCCGAGACCAAAGGGCCCGGCTTTGGCTTAACCCCGGAGGGGGGGTAAAAGTTACAAGTGACTAAAGCCCGCCTTGGTGCGACGTGTTCATATGACTTATGCGGCCTGCGCATCATGGCAAACTCGTCTTTTTGAGCATGGCGTATTGATGACCGGTCTGGGCCAGGGTGTCGAGTGACTAAAGTTGCGGTATCGCTCTGCGACTTTCATTAAAAAAACGATCAAAATAAATAGAGACTTGGAGAGAAGACCTGCGGTAAAAATTTTTTCGTGAAAAAATTTTCCTCGCACATTATTTGAGAACTATGCATTTCCTTCAGAAGTTGAAATCTAAGATCTTCAGGCGTCCGGGAAAGGGGACGATATGGGTGTCGGCATTGGTCGTTCTTTTCTCCTTTTTGCCGGTCGGAGGTGAAGGCCCTCTTGATGTCTACAGAGAAGCCGTGGGCTCTCTCCAGGAGAAACGGATCCTCGCCTATGCTCGGGCCTGCATCCTCCACGAACTGGATTCCGATAGCACAATGCCTGAGAATCCGGTCGGAACGGGGGAATTTCCGGTCACCGGGATGTATCTGACCCTGATGAAAGGACGGGATGTGAGAGCCTGTGTGGGGCGCTTCAGCCCGCCTTCATCGGATCCGGTCAAATCTGTCGGTGCTTTGGCCAAAGAGGTCGTCTATTATGATACCCGAAACCGGCCCCTCTCACTGCATGAAATGGCCGGGCTTTCGCTGGTTATTTCCTTTGTTGGAACCAGGAAGGAGATTTCGGACCCCTATGCCGTTGATTTTTCGACGGAAGGACTCTACATAGCCCAGGAGGGCAGGCACGCAGTCCTCCTCCCCGGGGAGACCAAGACCCTGGATTATGGCATAAAAAAGCTGATGGCTCAGAACGGCGTTAGATCCGGCGGACCTGTGAGCTATGCCGTTTTCAGTGTCGTGGCCTTTGACGAAAGGAGATGGTGATGAAAAGGAGAACCCTTGCGGCGCCTTTGCTTTTCCTCGTGATGTTGTTTCTTGCAGGCCATTCTCATGGGGCGGAATCCCGGTTTGTGGTCAAAGGAAAGGTCATTGACAAAGAAACCGGGAGTGCGGTTGCGGGGGCCTTGATCGAAATCGAAAACGCCTCGGGAGGATCGGGTTATTCCAGGGTTCTCTCAGATGAAAGGGGAGAGTTTACCATCGAGGATCTCCCGAGCGGCGTAAGTTTCAATCTCTACGGAGAAAAGAAAGGGTACACCTCTTTCCGGCGCCTTTACTGGTATGTTGAAACGGGCAAGGAAAAGGAATTTGTCACCCTGAAATTGAGCCGGGAGGCGGTCTTGAAGTGCCGCATCAGGTTGAGTGATCATGTGACGCCGGTCAAGCGGGCCAGGATCACTTTGAAACCCATGGGCTGGAGAAGCCATCAATTCTCGGTCTACGAATTCGAGCGGGAGACGGGGGACAACGGCGTGGTAACGATCGACCGCATCCCTGCCGGGACCTACGAACTGGTTATTGAAAAGAACGGATATATCCGGGAAAGGCTGGCCAATCTAGCCTTCCTGGCGGGAAAAACCAGGGAGATGGATGTGGCCCTTTACCGGCCCGCTACCATATCCGGGCGGATTTTGTTGAAGGGCGACGATACCCGCCTTGCGGGTATCCCGATCATCGCCCGAGGACCCAGTGCAGGCACCTCCAACAGCAATTTCAACGGTGTCTATTCCCTGAGGGATCTGAAACCGGGGACCTATGGCTTCACGGCCAGCAAGTCGGGGTTTCGGCCCTATCAGTCCAAGACCGCCGTTACCCTTGGAGAAGGGGAAGATGTCCGCGGCATCGATCACTTCCTGGACGCGGAAGAAGAGAAGGTGAAAATTGCCATCTACCAGGAGGTCTACCCCCTTAAAAAGGAAATCACCTTTGCAGTGAGGGGCTTCAGAAGCGAGGAGTTCGGCCTGTCGTTCTATCACATACCCATCAAGTGGTATTTGAAAAATTCCCGAAGCTTTCATGATCTGCTCCTCAGAAAGACTTCCCTGGAGCCGTTCAAGAAGGTCTATACCGAGCACTACGGCTTCAAGCGATACCGTCCCTATACCTGGTTCACCAAAGAGGTGAAAATCGGACAGCCCCTGGAGCCGGGCATCTATCTGGTGCGGGCCACCACCTCGGACGCGGAGGATCGCAACTTTATCTTTGTCTCGAATATCGGCGTGATCGTGAAGCGAGGCAAGGGCTCCCTTCTGGCCTATGCCGTTAACTTCGAGACCAATCAGCCGGAAGAGGGCGTCGATATTTTTCTGCTCAGGGGAGAACCGCCCAAGGCCGTGGAAAAGGAAAGGGAAAAGAACCTCTTCAAGTGGATCCTGGGACTTTTTGGGAACAAACAAATCCTTTTGAAGGGAAAGACGGACCGCAAGGGTGTCTTTCGGGTCGAGGGGGGCATCACGGGTTCGGATATCCTGGTGGCCGGTTTAAAGCAGGGGAAGGGTATCGGCGTCTCGGAATCCTATCTTTCCTCCGCCGCGGCCTCTGAGGGTCTCAAGGTTTACTTCTACACGGATCGGCCCGTTTATCGTCCGGGGCACAGGGTGTTCTTCAAGGGGATCATTCGAATGGACGAGGGATCGGATCTTAAGCTCAAACCGTTACAGAATCTCGGGATCGTACTCAAGAATTCCGAGGGGCATGTCGTGGCCACTCTGGAAAAGACCACGGACGCAATGGGAACCCTGAACGGATTTTTCGACCTCTCCCCCGAAGCGCGCCATGGCCGGTATACTCTCTGGATCAAAGGTCGGAAGGTCCGCTCTGCAGGCCATTTTTTTGTGCAGGCCTATCGCAAGCCGGATTTCAAGATCGATCTGGCGACAGATAAGTCGGCCTATGTCTCGGATGAGACCGTGACGTGCCGGATTCATGCCGCCTACTTCTTTGGAAGCCCCTTGGCCAAGGCCCCGGTTACCTATAGGATCTACCAGAAGATGGCCCGGAGACCCTATTTCCGTTACTGGTGGGAGGGGGAATACTACCGCACCGACGGGTATCAGTCCCTGATCAAGAGCGCCGCGTCCAGGACCGACGCCCAGGGCTTTGTCAGTGTGGCCTTTGTGCCTCCGCCGAAGTCCTATGACCGGTCCATCATCATCGAGGCGGAAGTCGCGGCCCCCTCCGGGCGGAAGGTATCGGGGAAGAAAACCGTTCTCTACAACCAGAGTCTTTATCAGATCGAAATCACCCGTCTTCCCTATGTTCACAAGCTGGACCGACCCGTTGGAATGCTTGTGGAGATCAGGGACATCAACGGAAAACCTGTGCGGGCGGCATTTACCCTCTCTCTGGAACAAGAGGTCTGGAACCCCGTGCGCAGCCGGTATGAAAAACCCATGATGCCCCTTTATTCCGAAGCATTTAAAACCGATGCCGGCGGCATAGCCCGGTTGGACATTCCCTCTGCGGACCTGAAACCCGGGTACACGCGACTCATGGTCTCTGCCACGGATCCGAGAGGTGAGAGGGTGGTCCGGTCCGCCCACCTCTGGCTCTACGACGATCTCCGGGGCGACTTCAATTATAATTATGCGGGTCTTGAAATTCGACTCGACAAGGAAGACTACCGGGAAGGAGACACGGCCAGGCTCCTGGTCAACAGTCCGGTGGAAAACGGGACCGTTCTCTATACCATGGAAGGCCCGAATATCCTGGCGCACCGGGTGATTTCCATGGAATCGAGAACTTTGGTCATCGAAATCCCGGTCATGAAAGAGTATTCTCCCAATGTTTTCCTGTCGGTCCTTCAGAGCGACGGAAACCGGCTTTACCACAAAAAAGTCTCCCTCAATGTGGCGGTGAAGGGGAAGGAGATGAATATTGAGACCGCCTTTGACAGAAAGGAATATCGCCCCAATGATGTCGCCGAGTTGAACATCCGGGCCCTGGATGCCGGAGGAAATCCTGTCCAGGGGGATTTTTCTGTCGGGGTGGTGGATGAAGCGGTGTACTATATCCGGCCGGACCATACGACGCCGATTCACAGCTTTTTTTACGCCAAGCGCGCACCCTGGGTCTCCACCTCCTATTCCTTCCCCATCAAGTACCTTGGGGGCGCCGTCAAGAGCCGTGCCGGTCAGAACATCCGTAAGGACTTCAGGGACACGGCCTTCTGGGCCTCCAACGTCGCCACGGATCAGAAGGGCAGGGCGACGGTCCGAATTCCGTTTCCCGATAACCTGACGACTTGGGTGGCCACGGTCCGGGGCCATTCGGTGGAGAATCTCTTCGGAGAAAAGCGGGAAAAGGCCCTGGTGACCAAACCCCTCATCACCTCTCTGAAGCTGCCGAGGTTTTTTGTCCAGGGCGACCGGACTGAGGTGCGGACCATCAATGTCAACCGGACCGACGATCCTCTTGAAGAGGTCCGGAGCCTCCTGGAAGTGACCTCACCGGTTTCTATCCTGGATTCTTCGGAAAAAACCGTGCAGATCCCCAAACAGGGGACCGGGCAACTGACATGGCGCGTCTTTGTCGACAAGGGGCGGAGAGAAGTTCCCATCAGGGTACAGACCCGCGCCGGGATTTTCACTGATGGTGAAGAACGCACGGTTCCGGTCCTCACCAGGGGGCTGCCTCGGGTCTATCATTTCAGCGGGAAGACCGCGGACAACGCGGCCCGCATCGAGATCCCCCTCTCTAGGGAGCACGCCCTGTCCGGTACCTCCCTTGAACTGGAGGTGACCCCACACCCGGCCCTGGCAGGCCTCACATCCCTGAACTATCTGGCCCACTTTCCCTACGGGTGTGTGGAGCAGACCCTGAACAGCTTTGTTCCTCTGGCCTCCTACGCCGCTGCGCTGAGGGTTCTCGGCGTGGCATCCGATGAAGGGGCGCAACTGAAAGGGCGGATTGAAAAGGGCATCAGAAAGCTCAAGGGCTTCCAGGCGAGAGACGGAGGTTTCGGTTGGTGGAAGGGTTCTGAAAGGGACCTCTATTTGACCTCTCTGGTCCTCCTCGGATTATCAAAGGTCAGGGAGACGGACCCGGAACAGACCGGAAAAATCATGAAACGCGCCGTAACCTTTATCCGGAAACAGATTCGACGAACAACTCTCCGGGATCTCCTGGCCTTCGGATTGTACGCGTTGTCGGAGGCCGGTTATCGGGAAAAGGTCATGATCAACGGCCTGAAATCCGGAATAGGCCAAATGGATGCACTGACCCTTTCACTGACCACCCTGGCCCTGTCCAACCATGGCATGACGGAGTCGGCAAGGGAGGCTGCGGAAAGGCTTACCGGGATGCTGGTTCACGATCGTGACGGTGCCTGTTTCCAGGAACCCGAATCCTATGGCCATCGTCTGACTGTAGAAACTACTGCCTTTGGGCTCCTGGCCCTCCTTCGGACCCTGCCGGACCGTCCGGAGATCAATGTTATTCTGGATTGGCTGGTCCTTCAAAAGACCGGTCGATACTGGGTCTCGACCAAGACCACGGGCGTCGTGGTTGCGGCCCTCTCGGAGTATATCCGCCTGAAAAAGGATGAAATTTTCTTTGCGAACCAGACGGTTTCCGTTTCCCTGAACGGCAGGGACGTGCCTGAACTCCGGGTGTCCCGATCCGGCATCCTGAAGGGCAAGGGTCTTGTCGTATCCCTTCCTTCTAAAACTATCGTCCATGGGGAGAACGTGGTCGACATAAAGACGGAACAGGATCTGACCTACGCCTTGAAACTCACGGCCTTCCTCAATGCGGATCCGATTCCGCCCGAGACTTCCGGATGCAATCTTGCGCTCACCAAGAAGATCTATGCCGTTACCCGGGTTCACGATTCACGGGGAAACCCGAGGGTTATGAGCCGTCCCCTGGAAAAAGACGAAAGGTTGCGTGTGGGAAAGGAGATCAGGGTCGAGATCCGGTTTACCCCTGACCGGGACTATGGATACTTTATCCTTGAGGACGGCCTTCCTTCAGGATTCGAGGTGGTGGATTTTGATAAGGACTCGGGAACGTCATGGTGGAGTCCTTATACTCACAAAGAACGGCGGGATGAAAAAATCGTCTTCTTTTTTGACCGTCTGGACAAGGGCCGTGAATGCCGGGTGGAGTATATCCTGAGGAGTGAACTCAACGGCGACTTTCATCTGCCGCCCGCACGCCTCTATGGTATGTACCGGCCTGACATCTCGGCCAATAGCGGGAGCGGGAAGTTGTTTGTAGGGAATCTTGACCTATGATTTCAGTAAATGAAAAGGAGGTCCGGTGGTGTTTACCGACGCAAGGAGTAAAAATATCGTATTTGTTGCGCACTGTCTATTGAATCAGAATTCCATATCGGACGGGACGGCCGAATACCCCGGGTCCATAAGGGCGATCATTGATGTGCTTTGCAAATCCGATGTGGGAATCGTACAGATGCCTTGCCCGGAGCTGCTGTGCCTGGGCCTGGACCGGGGAAATGTTGACGGGGCCGCATCACCGGTGGTTGAAGAGAACACGAGAATTCGCATCATGATGGGCCGAAACTCCGCCGCCGAGAAGATGAGACGGTTGGTCGGGGATCTTGTTTGGCAAATCTCAGAATATCGTCAATATGGTTTTAACGTCCGGGGAATTATCGGCGTCAATCGTTCCCCAAGCTGTGGGGTAGAGACCACCTCAAAGAACAACCGGGAAGTCAAGGGGGAGGGAGTCTTTATCGAAGCATTACGCAATGAGCTTGGAAAGAAGAGAATGCATCCGAGAATCGTTGGGATCAAAGCCTTGAAAGTAGAAAAAGCCGTTGAATCCATAAGACAATTGATCGACGGCACGCGGGAAAGGGATCCATCGAGATGATCTTAGGGCTTGCCCGCCTCCCTAACTTTTTTATATCGGAAAGGTGCCAGGTCAGAGACAGTGGGCTATGCCGGAAAAATGATTTGGAGAGTCGGAGATCCCGTCTTCAGCGGGATTGGTAAAATGACAAGCAGCCGTGTCATGCTTAAAATGGTGGTCATGGCATGCTGCCTTGGCCGTTAGGTGTGTTTTTCCATCACTCCATCATTCCAGTACGCCAACACTCTGGGAGTTTTGAAATTCAAATAATATAAAACCCCTTAGGGGTTAGCCCAAAGCCGGGCCATCTGGACCCGGATTCTTTACTTCTCCTTTGTCCCCGGGGGGCAAAAGTTGAAGATGTGACGTCAAATTTCAGATAACAGCCTTTTATAGATTTCCCGATTTTCCCGAAGCATCTCCGGAATGGGAAGATCGTAAGGACACCTCTCCGTGCATTCCCCGCACTCGATACAATTTTCCACGCTTTCAATCGGTTTTTGGGCCATGACGGCCACCTGTCTAAGGGGGAAACGCCTGACTTGGGTTTTGACCAATAAGACCATGGGAATGTTGACTCCCTGCTCGCAGGGCATGCAGTACTCGCAACGGTGGCAGAACCGGCCGCCCAATTCCTCTCGGACGGTCCGGATTGCCTTGAGATCATCCGGGCTCAGGATTCGGCGGTCCTTGTAGTAACCTACGATCTCGTCGATCTCCTCCATGGCCTGAATGCCTGCGATGGGAATAACCCGGGGATGCTCCTGTAAAAAGCGGAAGCAGAGGTCCGCTCTGTCCAGGAGACCACCACCCAGGGGTTTCATGGCAATGATACCCATGTCCTTTTCGAGGGCAGCGGGAAATACCTTTTCAATGGGATCATGCTCGATGAAATTGAAAGGGAACTGAAGGGTGTCGAACTTGTTGGAGTTGCAGCCTCTGACGGCTATGTCCGGGTTGTGGGAGGAGAACCCGATGGACCTGACCTTACCTTCCGCCTTGGCCTTGATCAGAACCTCGTAGGCCCCACCAGGCCCGAGGACCCTTGTATAGTCTTCCCGGGTGGAGACATTGTGGCACTGAATCAGGTCGATCCACTCCGTCCTGAGGCGCTCGAAACTCATGGCCAGTTGTTCGGCCGCCCCCTCCTTGTCCTTGGCCCAGACCTTGGTTGCGATGACGACCCGGTCCCGAACAGGCTCGAGGCCCCTGCCCATCTTTTCCTCGCTGTCCCCATAGAAATGTGCGGTGTCAAAAAAGCGTACGCCCAATTCATAGCTGTGCCTGATAACCTCAACGGCTTCATCCATTCCAAGCCGCATGATGGGGATGCCGCCGAAACCGAGTTCGGTCACCCTGAGACCACTCCGTCCAAGATCAACCGTGTTGAGCGCGTTGTCTTTCTTTTCAGAATTCATGCCCCATAACCTCGTTTTGCCTGGTGATGAATTTTATCGTTACAGGAACGTATTCTCCATATTACACTTTTCCCCACGGAGTGCCTAGCGTCTGTTTTCTTCGTGTCTTCGGTGCGTTGGTGAACCGGTTACTGAGAAGTCGGTATTTTGTGAATCTCACCGATATTCATGATCATGAACCGGGATGGATCAAGGCCGCGCCGGGCGATCGTTTTCTGCAATTCCAGGGCCGGGTAGCCCACCGGTTCATTTCCGAGATGGAATGTGCCCCACTGGTGCGGCACCATGCATCTCGCCTTCAGGTCCTTAAAGGCCTCGATGGTCTCATCGATGTTCATGTGGGCGTTGTGCATGAACCATCTGGGGTGATAGGCCGTTGTGGGGAGGAGCGCATAGTCGATCCCGGGGTAGCGTTTGCCGATTTCACGATGCCCGATGAAGTATCCCGTATCCCCACCGTAGTAAAGGGTAACCTTTGGGGTGATCAGCATGAAACTCGCCCAGAGGGTCTCATTGCTCCCCTGTCCGATCCGCCTTGACCAGTGTTGACTGGGGAGACAGACCAGGGTCAGGCCGTTTTTGCCGGCAATGCTCTGCCACCAGTCCATCTCGGTCACGTTTTTTTTGCCCAGGCTCTGAACATAGGCCTTGAGCCCGAGTGGGACGAATATTCGAGTGCTTTCTGGGAGGCCGAGAAGGGTTCTCTTGTCCAGGTGATCGTAGTGATTATGGGAGATGATGACATTGACTTTGGGGGCGATCTCCTTGAGGGCCTCGAGGGTGATTCCGGGAGGTGTCTTTCTCTTGGGCAGAAAGGCCCTTTCAGAGAAAATGGGATCCGTCAGCCAGTATTCACCCTGCAGGCGGATCAGGAAGGTCCCGTGACCGATCCACATGATGAAATCACCCCGAGGCGTGGCCAGGATGCGTTCCTTGGCGTTCCCGATGATTCCGGGTCGGTAGGCCTTTTCTTTTTTGGTATATTCCCGCGGATCGGAGGAGAACCTCCACCTGAGGAATCTCCGAAAACCTCGCTCCTCGTTGGGCATCCAGGGATTGAAGAAACGACCGTTTTTGACATGGGGTGAATACAGCAATGCGGGATCGGCTGATTCCACCTTTGAACGCCATGCCCCCTCGTCGAAAGGGGGCGGATTAAATATGCATGACGGGAGAAGGGATAGGACTGCGGCAAGAACAAGGGCGATCAGAAAGGGGAAAATAAACTTGTATAACCTTTTCATAAAGCCAAACCACTATTTTACATATGTTTCGGCAATTTCTCTAACGGCATCAATGGCTTTTTGTACATGATCCTCTGTATTGAAAGGACCAAAACCAATTCTCACCGTTCCGTTGAGCTTGTCTGTTCCTAACTGTTCATGAACAAGAGGTGCGCAATGGAGGCCGGTTCTGCAGGCGATATTATACTCACCATCAAGAATGGTGCCTGTATTTACGGCTTCAAAACCTTCGATATTAAAACTTATTACCCCGATATGATTGGTTAGATCGTTCTGACAGTAAGTTATTACATGATCAATCTCATGCAATCCGTCTCGTAATTGTTCCGTGAGCTTTATTTCATGTTGGTGAATATCTTCGATGCCTCTATTCATAAGCCATTTTACTCCAGCATAAAGGCCTGCAATTCCTAAAACATTTAATGTCCCGTATTCAAGCCTGTAGGGATATTCTTCCGGGTGATGCTTTACTGCTGATTTTATTCCGGTGCCACCGCCTCTTGAATGTTTTATGTCTATCCCTTCCCGCACATATAAACCGCCAATTCCGGTTGGGCCGAGAAGAGATTTGTGCCCTGTAAAGGCGACGATATCGATATTCATATCCTCAATATCCACAGGAATTTTCCCGGCTGTCTGAGATGCATCGACGAGAAAGGGGACCCCCCTCTCTCTGCAGAGTTTCCCTATTTCCTTTATCGGTTGAATGGTTCCGATCACATTTGAAGCGTGATTTACTACAACAAGTTTTGTGTTTTTCTTGAATTTCGAAATGAAATCATGGGGATGAACAAAGCCTTCTTGATTGAATGGAATGTAATCAACTTCAACCTTATTATATAATGACATATGGTAAAGTGGTCTTAAAACTGCATTATGCTCAATTGTTGTGGTTATGACGTGATCTCCCGGGCGAAGGAGTCCCGATATCGCTATGTTAATGGCATCGGTAGAATTCAACGTAAATATAAGTCGACTATGATCCGTCCCGTTGAAATATTCGGCAAGGATTTTTCTCGTATTTTCAACAATATCTCCTGTCTCAATCGAAAGATCATATCCGGATCGCCCGGGGTTAACCCCGTTAGTCCTATAGAACCTGTCCATATAGACATAAACTTCTTCCGGTTTGGGGAATGATGTCGCGCCATTATCAAGGTAAATAAGGTTTTCCATAACAAATCTCCGGTTATTCATTTGATTTGGAATCCTGTATTTTTAACCCTGCAATAATTTTGCCCTGTTGGATTCCACTAAATATCAGTAGCTTGAGAAAAAATTTAATGTGAATATAAGATGTATTTAAGGTAAATGTACGCAGCATACATGTCAAGCTTTTTTCTCCGCCCAAGTCGATGTTGATGGCGTTATGATGGGGGATGTATGAAGGTCTCCTGATGAGCACTAACAGCCATCAGCAATAACTATGAAAAACGAGGGATTAAGTTACATTCGGAATGTTATCAGCTGATCGCTGCCTAGAAATTATGTCTTTCCGGACGGACACGGATAACCGGTTGTTTCGTGCGGCAGGAGGGGTGAAAAAACAGGGGGTATTAGCGACTGTTTGAAAAGTTTGGACTCATAATTGCAGGATTATCTTGTCCCCATGATTTCGGCAACGGAATTTCGGATGTGTTTTGTGGTGCACTCTCGGACCATGCTTTCATCTTTTTGGTCGATGGCTTGGATGAGTTCCAGTGCTTCAGAGAAAAAAATCTGAAGATCAATCTGGCGGGGAAACGATAACCAAAAGCGAAGATAATGGCCCAGAAGTCGTTCCAGCAGTTTAGCCAGTTGTGTGTTTTTTGCCGCCTGGAAGATATACTGATGTATCTTGAAATCAAAATCTACGATAATTTCGTTGCTGCTTTTCTCATCGAGTGAAAGGATCTGTTGTTTGATTTTTTTGAGCCCGATTATCTCTGTGGGGGTAATGCGCTGCATGGCCCAGATATTGGCCTGAACCTCCAGCACCATGCGTATTTCCGTGACTTCACGAATCCGGTCCAGACTCAAAGGGGTTACAATAAAGTGTGAGCCATGTCGCATGATCCATTCTTCGGCCTGAAGAGATATCAGAACTTCTTTAATCGGCGTGCGGCTCACACCGAATGTTTGAGCCAGTTCACTCAAGTTTAAAACACTTTCCGGTGCAAGCTCCAACCGGATTATCTTTTCTCGGAGAGCCTCATAAATCCTATTAGAATCCAATGTATTCCTTGTGTAACCAGTAAGTTAAAAAGAAATTATTTACTCAAACCAAATGTTATGTCGCAAAATGTATTTATGTTAAATTTAATGCCGATTGATGTCAAGGTTGAAATATCTTTTTGAATGCCCAGGATATCTGAGAAAAAGGGAAATGGCTTTGACAAATGGGGATTGTTCAGGCAGATTGATCTCATATGCAGGAGAAATGAAAGATGAAAACCTCTGATTTTCGGTGCCTGATCCATTCGCTCCGGCTTCCGGGTTTTACCCTATGCGTCCTGGTTTTAGCGTTCGTGGTGAGTATGGACGATCTTCAGGCTCGGGAGGTCGGGACCGAAGGGGTAAGGGGGAACTCAGGGCGGCCCGCCGTGGGGTTTAACAGGCAAAAGGAGGGGAACATGACGGATACCCATCAATTGACGGAAGAAGAGGGAAGACAGCTCCTTTCCGTTGCGCGAAAAACCATAGAGGCGGCGCTTTTTGACCGGCAGGCGGATGAGGCGTCCCCCGACTCGGCCGCGTCCCGGAAATTTTTGGAAAGGCGGGGCACCTTTGTGACCCTCACGATTGAGCGCAATCTCAGGGGGTGTATCGGGCATATCGTTCCCCAGGAGACACTCATCGAAGGGATCAAGGTCAATGCCATCAATGCCGCCTTTCGAGATCCTAGATTCAGGCCGTTGAGTAAGCAAGAATGGGAGCGGGTCAAGATCGAGGTCAGCGTATTGACTGATCCCGAAGAGATGCCTTACGAGGACGCAAAGGACCTTCTGGAAAAATTGCGCCCGGGTGTAGACGGCGTTATCCTCAAGCAGGGATACAATCAAGCCACCTTTCTCCCCCAGGTGTGGGAGCAACTCCCCGGGAAGGAGGAGTTCCTGACCCATCTCTGCATGAAGGCGGGATTGGACGGAGATACCTGGAAAAGGGAAAAAATCGACGTTTCAATCTACCAGGTCCAGGCCTTTGAGGAATGAAATCGCTTTGCGATTTCATAAAACGCGGCTTCGCCGCTTGAAAAAGGTCGATCGATGAACCTTAATTGTCCTCACCCTGCCTACGGAGGGGGGTGAAAAATCCTGAAACACCTCGTCATATTGAGCATCATAGGGACCGGCATTTCCTCTATTGCGGTCCAACTTCTGACGATCCGTGAATTTTTCACTCAATTCCACGGAAACGAAATCACCATATCCCTGGTTCTGTTCTGCTGGTTGCTGGTTACCGGCCTGGGGAGCCTCCTCGCCAAACCGCTCAGGCGTTCCTCCCTGGCTTTCTATGCCGGTCTCTCCCTCCTTACGGGTTTCTGGCCTCTGGTCCAACTCATCCTTATTCGGGTTCTGCGAGGCACCTTCTTTGTCCACGGTTCCTCTCCCGGATTCTACGAGATCTTCATTTATATCCTGACCACTACGGCTCCCTATTGCCTCCTCGTGGGTTTTGTGTTGCCCTATGCCCTCCGGGTCCTCAAAGACCTCCGGATCGACTGGACGTCCGGAAAACTATACATCACGGACAGTATCGGGGATATCACGGGGGGCGTCCTGTTTAGCTTCTTTTTGGTCTACTGGTTGAAGCCTTTCAAGACGGCGTTTATGACCTCGGGGCTTCTGATTCTGGTATCCCTTTTGATCCTGCTGAAAATCCGCCGGTATCTGTTTCTTTCGTGCGGCATCCTAATCGCCGGCCTTTTTGGCCTGTGTGCCCTGAACGGTACCTTTGAAATTTCGACCCTGGCCGGGCAGTACGGGAAAGTCGTCCACTACATGGAGTCCCCCTACGGGCGGATCGTGATTACACAAGAAGGACCGCAGCACACCTTCTGGGAATCGGGGCTCCCCCTGTACTCCAATGGAGAGATCGTCACAAGTGAAGAGAAGGTCCATTATCCCCTGAGTCAGCTGGAGAGTGTGGGGAACGTGCTTTTGATATCCGGGGGCCTGGGCGAAACCCTTCAGGAAGTTTTGAAACACCACCCCAAAGGGATCGATTACGTGGAACTCGATCCCCAGCTGACACGGGCCGCTGAGGAGCTTGGGTTCATAGGGAAATCTTCGGTTCTCAATGTCATAAACGGCGATGGAAGGCGTTACGTCGGATCTACGGAAAAACAATATGACGCTGTCATCATCGATCTGCCGGATCCCGACACCTTTCAGCTCAACCGGTTTTTCACAAGCGAATTCTTCGGCCTGTGTAAAGGTATCCTGAGGGAAAAGGGCGTTCTTTCCTTCGGTCTCTCCTATTCGCCTAACTATATCGGGCCTGCCGGAAAGGCCAAGCTGTCCACGGTTTTAAGCACGGCCCGGACGCATTTTGAAAACGTTCTGATCCTTCCCGGTGAGAAGGCCTACTTTCTTTGCCGGGATGCCGGACTCCGGACGGACATAGCATCAAAACTTGAAGCGAAGGGTATCCTTACGGCTTATATCCAGGGTTTTTACCGGGGAAACGTGACGGAAGAGAGGATCATGGCGCTCCGGGCTCGCCTCGATGCAGACGCAATCGAGAACCGTGATTTTCAGCCGCGCATCATGGGTATCGTATTCAAAGAATGGTTTTCAAAACACGGGACCTCACCCAACATGATGATAGGGGTCGTCTTTGTCCTTACTATCTTCTACCTGATATTCATCAAAAAAGAGGAATACATCCTGTTTTCCACGGGACTGGTCACCATGGGGGCTGAGATGATCGTGATTATCGCCTTTCAAGTGATCTACGGGTTTGTCTATTTAAAAGTCGGGGCCGTGGTCACCACCTTTCTGATGGGATTGCTTCCGGGAGCTATATTAGGAAACCGGCACAGGGCATTAAAGGGGTTATTCCTGACGGAAATCGTACTTCTGGGGCTACTGGCCGTGTCACTGGTCTGGGTCTTCTTTTTCAAATCGATGCTTCATGAAATCTATTTCCTGGCCTTCGGCTTTACTTTTTCCTTTTTTTGCGGATATCAGTTCCCGGCCGCCGCGTCCCTGATCGGGGAAGACCAGAGTCCGGCCGCAGGATGCATCGCAGCCGATCTCATGGGCGCGGCCCTGGGAACTCTTGCGGCAGGAGCCCTTCTTATCCCCCTCTGGGGTATACCGAGGACCATTATTGTTTTGATACTCGTGAAGATTTCGAGTATTATCATGGCGTTATTCATTAGGGAAAAGAGGCTCAACGCGTGACCTGTTTAGTAACCCGAAAGGAATTTCTGAAAATCCTGGGGATCGGCCTTCCCGCCCTGATGTGTGCACCCCATGCCTTTGGGGCTTCACAGTCCGGATGGGACGGGTGCAAGAGCGTTAAGGGCCACATCTTTAAGGGGGACGCGCCTTCCAAGCCCTGGAAGTGGTCCATCGAGGCCTTCCACTATACCTCGGAGGGGACCAGAGTCCAGTGCGAGGTCTGCCCGAACCGGTGCGTGCTTTCACCCGGAGATCGCAGTATCTGCCGGTCCAGAGTGAATATTGACGGGAAACTCTATTCCCTGGCCTACGGTAATCCCTGCGCGGTCCATGTGGACCCCATCGAAAAAAAACCCCTCAACCATTTCTATCCGGGCTCTTCCGTCTTCTCCGTCGCGACGACCGGATGCAATTTTCGATGCCTGAACTGCCAGAACTGGGAGATCTCCCAAAGAAGGCCGGAGGACGTCGATTTTGGGGAATTATTCCCCGCGGATGTGGTCAGGGAGACCCAAAAAAGACGGATTCCCTCCATTGCCTATACCTATTCCGAGGCGGTGACCTATTACGAATACACTTACGATACGGCGAAACGGGCAAACGAAGCAGGGATCAAGAACGTCCTGGTATCCAACGGATATATCAACGAGGGTCCGCTCGTCGAGCTGGCCAAATACCTCCACGGTGCCAATATCGATCTGAAAGCCTTTGACGATCGCATCTATCGGTGTCTGAACGGTGGGAGACTTCAACCGATCCTGGATACCCTCAAGACCCTTCATCAGGAAAACGTCTGGTTCGAAATCACGACCCTTGTGGTACCCACCTATGCGGATGATCCGGACATGACCAAGCGGATGTGTGAATGGATTCTCAAGGAAATCGGCCCCGATTATCCGCTTCATTTCAGCCGGTTCGTGCCTCTTTACAAACTGACCAGATTGCCCCCGACACCTGTGGAAACCCTGGAACATCTGCGAGACCTTGCCCTCAAAGAGGGCCTCCACTTCGTCTACCTCGGCAATGTACCCGGCCATGAGGGGTGCCATACCTATTGTCCTCAGTGTGGAAAGCTTCTCATCGAAAGGAAGGGATATTTTCTGAGTCAGAACAACGTGGATAAGGGGAGATGCCGGTTCTGCCATACCCCCATACCCGGCAGATGGGGAGATCCGTCTGCGGTCCTGCAGGACGCTTCGACCCCGGTAGGGCCGCGAGGGAAAGGCGAGGTATGATTTACGTTGAAGATATAGGCTTGCCGGCGTTAGGGCATATGTGTCATGAAGACGCTAATTCATAGGGAAAACAAGCGATTTCACCGTAATGGGAAAAACCTGGCGACCGACCAACGGTTCACTGATATCGATCCAATCCCCGTCATTCAATGACAACTCATCCAGTGAAAGCAGATTGTTTTTTAGTCCGGTTTCTCGTCGAATGACGTTCCCGACACTGCAGGCAATATCCTTTTCAAAGATAAGAATAACAGGCGTCTCCTGATCGATTGAGTTCGTGAGGGCGGTTTCAATGGATTTTGCAAATAATTCCAGTGAAGGATAGTTCACCCGAACCGGGTCCTTGAAGTATAAGGCGACGATTTCCTGGCCCTCGACCAGGTCATACCTTTGAAATGCATGGTTTACCTGTGAAACCACATGGTCAAAGCTGAGTTTTGATTCCTCCACATCGACCCTGAGTACGGGAATATTTCTTATAGGAAAAGTGAGTTTGTCATCCATAAATCCGGACGAGCCTGAAATGGACAACGAATAGGCACCCGCTCCAATGACAGTTGCCCTGATCTTATTGACAGGCTCCACAACAGGAGACTTCAATCGGGGTATCATAGACTTTATTTTATCGGCAAGGATTTTCCCGATGTCATTGAAATTGTTTTTACTCCCATAGATAAATTCCGACACGCCTCCTGAAAACATATATTCATCTATGGAGTTCGTAAACTTCAAATTATCGGTTACCATGAGCTGCTTAGCCAGAAAGGAATTTGCCGGACCCGTCATGATCTCAAACAATACGTCGGCCAATTTTGCTGCGATTCTTTCCATATCCTTTTTGGGGATGAGATCCCCGATTTTGTAATCCAATCCAATCTGTTGCATCACATTGACTGCAGGTTCGTTGAGCCGACTTATTTTTCCCTCGGAATCTATGGCAAGCAATCTGCCGCCAACCGACACGCAGCTTGTTGAAAGCACTTCACCGTTTTTCGATACGGCCAGGTTGGATGTCCCTCCACCAATGTCGCAGGACAGGATCGTCGTGTTGTGATCTCTTGACCTGGCGGTCGCCCCTGAGCCCATGGCAGCGAGAAGACTTTCGAAGTTGGGGCCTGCAGTCGCTGCAACAAACTTTCCTGCATCCTTGGATAATGCTTCTGCAATCTGTGGAGCGTTCTCCTTCTTGGCCGTTTCTCCAGTCACAATCACTGCGCCTGTTTGAATATCTGCAGAATCGATGCCTGCTTGCCTGCATTCTTCCTTGAAAAAGGCCGTCAATGCATCGATGTCAATGGTCCTATCATCCAATAATGGGGTATGTATAATTCTTCCCTCATGAATGACATTTCTTTCCTCTATTTGGAAACGGCGAGAGGGAGATTTCTCATCCCTTATTAATATCAGATTTGAAAAGACCAAATGACTGGTTGAACTGCCAACATCGATACCTATAGAAACTAATTCAATCTTGTTTATTTCCATTGTTGTTTCTCAAAGATTTTCTTAACCCCTACCCCAGCCTTCTGCAGATCGCCAAGAGCCATGATTTTGTATGCCGCCGGAATTGGCTCAAATCGCATGGATGCCGGATCCGGGTGAAATGATAAAATGCTATTTTTTTTTGAGATGAAGTATAGAAAATATAGCCTTTTGTGTCAATGTCCAATGCCCTTCATGAGGCAATCAAAAAATCCTTTTTTTATGACCAAGTGTAGACAATTTAAGCATATGTGTCAAATGATATAATAATCAATCCGTTTTTGCAAAGCATAGGTGGAACGGAAAATGATTGGTTTCTTCGGGGATGAGGCAGTCATCAGAAATATCCTGAGCCTTGGTGTCGGTTGAAAGATCCGAGGAAAGAATATATCGAGCTTCTTTAGGCCTTGACCCATGGGGGGATATTGCCTATATTTTTGATCAAAAAAGTTAAATTTTCTCAGAGGTTAACCAAAGCCCGGTCCCCCGGGCACAGATGCTTCAGCGCGGGCTTGAGACACGCGTTTCAGGATATGACGGCGTTTGCCGGTAGAAAGGTATTATATATGGATTACGTAAAATTCAGAGCATGGCATTGGAACAAGAAGCGGATGTTTGAAATTCAGGCCATAGATTTTTCACGACAGGAAATAACCTGTGATGGGTTCGGACACGATCAGGAGGAAACCGAAGTTCTGTCCCTGGATTCCTGTGAACTCCTGCAATTCACCGGATTCCATGACAGAGAGGGACACGAGATCTACGAAGGAGACATCGTGGACGACACCTGCGGGAGGATTGGTATCCCGCAATCGACTCATGTGGTCATATGGAACGAGAAGGATGCCGGATTCTGTGTCAGCGATTATAGGGGGACGAATCTCCCCTGGAAGCCCCATCTCCTGCTCGTGATCGGAAACAGATACGAAGACTTCGATCTTCTGGACAAGTAAAGGTCCCTCGGGAATCACCGTCACCGATCGATTGGCTCACTTATGGATGCAACGGAGGGAGGATCATGAAATTGATCATGTATTCAACATGGCCTCCTCCCACCATCCGATAACTGTAACATACCGTTCATATCGGATTTGTTTTTTTTGCTCGATTTCTCTGATCCAGTCGGCCAGCCCGGAGGCATGATGAATGATCAGGGGGATACTATGGGCGGGTATGATGTCGGCGGGGAGGTTATACATGGCCAGAGTCCGTTGGATATTGGTCGCCGTCTCCGGAGTGTCCCAAGGGGTGGGGTGTATGAAGCCGTGAATAGCCCCGTCCCGATTGGCATAGGCCCACTGGAAGGGGAATTCGTTCTTGAGTTGCCTCATCAGACCAATCGCCTTCAGGTTTGTTTCCACCGTCACCCCCTTGTTCAGGTTTTTCAGGATTCGATCGTCAAAGGATTCGAAGCCCACGGAGGAAAGCAGTACCTTTATCCTCCTCCGGCGGGCCATTCCAAGCGCCTCTCTTAGATATCTTTCACCTCTAAGCAACCAGTCCGCCCTCAAAGTGAGATTGATTTGGGACAGTTGCATCCCTCTGTTACTGCTCTCGGTGATCAGGCGAGGGAGTCCGGGGACGGCATTCTCGTTGATCAATTCAAAGGGGATCTTTCTTTCGTCCTCAGTCTCGGGCAGACACTGAATCTGCGAGAGAACAGTTTCAATGTCCAAAGCCCCGTGAAAACCCTTGTCAATGGCCACGTCACAGAAACTGCATCCCTTGAACTGAAGCCTGATTTTTTTTTTGGCCTTACTCTTCTGATAGGACGGATAGTCCACTTCGACCCATTTGCCGTGAGCGGCGTGCGGGCATCCAATGTGCTGGAGCACCTGTCCGGCACTTATGTTCAGCTCGTGAAGGCCGGTTTCTCCGATCCGGTAGAGGTTATCCCACCTCACTCGGTTCAACCAGGTTTCATCCCAGGCACTTTGGGGATTTTGAATGATCCGACCGTTTTCGTCCGGATAGAGCAGGCCCGGGGTGTCTTGCCATTCCTTTTTTTCAAGTCCGTTCAATAACCGGACGGCCTGTTCCGCAGGCCCATGAAGAGCAAGGGAAAAGTGTTCCGAAAGTCCTTGGAAACGATGGGGGAAGTCTCGCCAGCATGTTTCACCCAAAAAATCCACATCGGACTGGGGCCCTGCAAGGATCGTCGTGGCGCCCTCTTCTTTGAGTTCTTTGGCCAGGGAAAAAAGGTCCTCCCTGCCGCTCAAGGTGGAAAATCCGATGATGGGTCTTTCTTTGCCGAAATAACCGTAAAGGGCCTTTTTTAAGAGCGCTTTGTCATCTGAATGGGTCACGGCGACGACAATGCAATCAAAGGATGTGTTTTCCTGGATAATGGTCGCGGCCATTTGAGGCCCCAAGAGGCCATAAGACTCTCCTTCGAAATAGCTTGTAAGGATGGCCATTTTTTTGGAGGTCTCTGATTTTAAGCTGGAAGTTGACATGATATGATAATGCTCCCAAAGTTAATGATTTATTTGTTGCGAAAGGCCACTTCCTTCTACCGCTTAAGGGCATGGGGATTTTCCACGGGTGCGGATTTTTTATTGCCGCAGCCTTTTCTTCGCCGGAAGGGTCCTGAGGGAAAGAACTCTCTCGATCTCAATGGCGTATACACTTTTCACATTGAAAAAGGGTTGTAAAGACAATTTGTTTTAAAATGGGAGATATGATTTTCTCCTGCAGAGTCGGATTTACGTTGCGCCAGGATTCTTTGCACCTCCTTTTCCATGAGGCCCCGTTGTTTCCGCGGGAGTTGGAGTTGACAAATCGTAAAAAATAGGGAAAATCAAGAGCGTTTGATGCTTCTTTGTTATGATTTTAGAGGAAATAGAGGTATAAAATATGCCGTTTTCTATTGTTTTGTTTGTAATCAGGATTAGTATTTAAACTTATGGTCATGATTCCAGATCGCCGGAGGCCGGGCGCCGTTATGCTGACGCAAAGTGAGAAGGAACGATACGATAGACAGATTATGATTCCCGAGATAGGGGAGGCTGGACAGGAAAGGCTTAAACGTTCCAAAGTTTTGATAGCCGGAGCGGGAGGGCTCGGATCACCTATTGCCGTTTATCTTGCCGCCGCAGGCATCGGGAAGATACGGCTTATTGATGAAGATATCGTGGATATCAGCAACCTCAATAGACAGATCCTCCATTGGGACGAGGATGTCGGCAGAGGAAAGGTGGATTCCGCCTTCGACAAACTTTCAAAACTGAACCCCACAATCCATGTGGAGGCTATGAGGGAAACGATCGGTGAAGACAATGTCTCCCGACTCGTAGAAGGGTGTGATCTGATTGTGGATGCCATGGACAATCTACCCACGCGGTACCTCCTCAATGGGGTCGCCGTCGAACGGCGGATTCCCTTTTTTCACGGAGCGGTGCGCGGTTTTGAGGGGCGGGCCATGACTGTCATCCCGGGCGAAACGGCCTGCCTCATGTGCATGTATCGAGGGCCTGTGCCCAAAGAGAAATTCCCGGTCATCGGCGTGGCCCCGGCCGTGATCGGCGCCATTCAGGTCACCGAGGTGATCAAGTATCTCGTGGGTGCGGGGGATCTGTTGAAGAACAGGATTTTGCTCTATGACGGATTGGATCTGACGTTTACCGAATTCAAGGTCAAAAGAAATCCGCAATGCGCGCATTGCGGACATCTGAAAGGAAAGGAGTAAGAAGTGAGCGTAAAAGTACATGTGCATAAAACACATCGTCAATATACCAATAACGAGGCCGCCATCGAAATGGAGGGTAAGACGGTTGGAGAATGCCTGCAAGGTGTGGGGAAAAAATACCCTGAGATGAGGAAACTAATCTTTACTTCAAGGGGTAAGTTGAATCCCCTTTTTGAGATTTACGTAAATGCTGAAAGCGCCTATCCTGAAGAATTGGCGAAAAGGGTCAAGGACGGCGACGAAATTCATCTTACTCTCTTACTCTCGGGAGGATAAAGTCCGATTGCGCGGAGTCCCTGAGGCGGGAAGTAACCTGAAATTTCGTGAAAGATTTTGTAACTACTCAGCTAAGCAACCTGAACAGATACAAGATTTTTTTTGCTAAAAGAGGTTTATAGATGAAGGTCATTGGTATTGTCGGATTCAAAAAGAGCGGGAAGACCTCATTGGGCGTAAGACTTTCAAGGACCCTGACCGAAATGGGACACAGGGTCGCCGTGGTCAAGCACGTTTCCGAAGATATCGATTTGCCGGAGAGCGACTCTTCGAAATACAGTGTTTATGCGGATGTCGTCGCTGCAGTTTCCTCTGAGCGAATGGAGATCATACAAAAGGGCGGTAAAATCCTTGAGGACGTCTTGGCCTATCTGGATGCGGATATCGTCCTGGTCGAGGGATTCAAGAGGGAAAAGACCTTTCCCAAGATTGTCTGTCTCAGGGAGGAGAAAGAGAAAGACGATCTGATGGATGGACTGGGACTTTTTACGGCCGGTTTACAGAAAGAATTCGCGGATTACAATATCTCGGATTCGGCGCACCTCAAAGAAATGGCCCGTTTGGCCTGGGAAAAGGCCTTCAAACTGCCAAATCTGGACTGCGGTCACTGCGGGTATGAGAGCTGTTATGACCTTGCCAGAGAGATTGTAAAAGGCAAAGAGACAACGGAAACCTGCGTTTCGCTGGACCCCCCGATTTCTATCAGAATTGACGGCCAGAGTCTTCCTCTGAACGACTATACGAACACGCTCTTCAGGAATATTGTCCTGGCTATGCTGTCCAATCTAAAGGGCTATAAGAAAGGAAACATTGAAATTGAAATTCCTTAAATTGTGATGCCGGGGGTTTGAGATAGCCCTTGATTCCGGGCGCCGGCTTTCAGGGCATTTAAAAAAGGACTTCCGGTTAAAACCGAAAGTCCTTTTTTATAATTCATCCTGCGCCCTAAATTCAGGTCACAGGGTTTGTTCGTTTATATCTGGGCAGCCAGGGCCGCAGCTTCTCTTCCTGCTACGGACAGTCTTTCGGCGGCTTCCCGCTTTTTGTCAATGCTGACCTCGTCAGCCTCTACGTACTCCAAAGCGTCCATATCGCAGAACCTGACGCACTGCGGATCACCGTCACAGAAATCACACTTGAAGACCTGTTTGTCTTTGGTGTTGTAAGACATGGCGCCAAAGGGACAAACCGCAACGCAGGTCCGGCAGCCGATGCAGATTTCCTGGTCCACCATCACACGACCCAGTTCTTCGTCGCGGTAGATGGCCTTCACCGGGCAGGCGTTCAAGCAGGGTGCATCCTGGCATTGGTTACAGGACATAGGAATATAGAGACCTTCTGCTTCCCATTTCATAACCTTGATTCGGCTACGAGCGGGGTTGGACTTTCCGTCATGTACCACGGCACATACAAGCTCGCAGAGCCGACAGCCGGTGCACTTCTGGTAGTTTATTTGTAGGACTTTAGCCATTGATTTTCTCCTCTCAAATGAAATTACACCAAGTGGGACGGCTCTTTATCGATGCCGAGTCTCTTCAGGGTTGCGGGTGTCGGAACACCTTCTTCATCCCAGCCCTTGTGCTCGTAAGTCTCTGCACGCATCTTGAGGAACTTGTCCTTCTCGATGACCCGCCCGACGACGTCCGGCGCACCGCGCCGTGTGGGTTCGTCGTGATAGCGGTGATTGAGCACATCGCCCTTTTCGGGATCGTCTTTTTTCAAGCCCTCTCTGATATTGAACAGCCTCTCCAAATTGTTGCACCGTTCGGCTACATCCCAGATATCCTTAGGAGACAACTCAAGACCCGTGTTGAAGTAAAGGACCTTGGACCAGTCTTCAAAGTTAGGGAGGGTCGCCCCGAGGAATGTGGTGTGGTACTTGCAGATTCCGAGGCAATCAACGCCCATGTAACAGTTTTCATGCCAGAAGACCTGCCAGGGTTTCCCGATGTATTCCGTATGTTCGGAGCTCAAAGGTCCATCGTAGGGAACCGGGCTGCTGTAGATTTTCCTCAGCACTTCCTCGGGCAGATGATAGAGGTCGATAGCCGGGCGGCTCCTGAGGTGGTCGGAACCCCTGGAAGAAAACGCACAATTGAGTGCCAGAGCGGGGGTTCCCCTCTCGTCGGAGTGCAGGTTGCTCATACCTTTGACCTGGATAAGATAATCAAAGGAATTCTTGCCGATGATCTTGGAGGCCTGGACACCGCCTTTTGCCAGGGTATCGCCGAGCCACCCCTTGCGGAAGCAGATTCGGTCGATCATCTCGATGACGGCATCATCGTTGCCAAATCGAAGATCCAGACCGTCGGTTTGTTTGCTGTCGATAATACCCAACTCATAGAGCTCCATGGCCCAAGAGATAAGGCTTCCAATTTCAAGATTGTCCACGCCGTATTGGTCGACCAGGTGGTTTCCGACGAGGACGGTGAGTGCTCTCGGTGTATCGGTCTCGCCACCGAAGGCGCCCTGTGAGGTGTATTCAGGACCTTCATCATATCTGCCTGCAAAGGGACCTTCAGGTATCTTGTACTGGGCCCGGCAGTGGACCTGGCAACCGAAGCAACCGGTCATATGGTAGGGCCCCATGGTCTCTTCACAGATTTCGTCGATACGTTCCGGTTCCATATCGTCGGCATATTCACATTGGTTGTACTGGAAGTTCCTGCACCGGATACCGCCCCAGGAGTTGGTGGCGCCCCATATAAAGGGTGTGCCGAGGGCTCCCTGGGTCTGGTTGACCTTGGCACTGGTAATCTGCCCGATGAAGCGTTTATTGAATTCAAGGGCGTCTACGGGGTGGGCGATGTCGATGTCCATGGTTCCCCTGGCGGCCACGGCCTTGAGGTTCTTGGAGCCCATGACGCATCCCATGCCCGTACGCCCGCCGGCGTTTTTGATGCCGGTCATGACATTGGCGTAAGTGACAAGGTTCTCACCGGCAGGTCCGCAGACCATGCTCTTTACTTCCTGATCGCCGAGGTCGTCCCGGATGGCCCACTGGGTCTCGGGAACCGTCGAACCCCAAATGCCGCCTCGCGCATCGCGGATTTCGATTTCGCCGTTATGCAGGTATAAGTATACAGGGTGATCGGCTTTACCCTTGATGACCAGGTGATGAAAACCGGCCCAGGCCATTTCAGGAGCGAAGAATCCTCCCATGTTGCAACTGCCCAGGAGCCCTGTCAGAGGGGATTTAGCCATGCAATGGGTCCGCGCTGTGGCCGAAGCACAGGTGGCCGTGAGAATGCCGCCGCTGACCATGAGCGTGTTGTCCGGTCCAATGGGATCACATCCCTTTTTGGTATGATTGTAAAGCAGATAGGCATCCAACCCTCTTCCTCCGAGGAATTTCTTCCTGACTTCGAGAGGAATAACCTTGGTTTCAATATCACCTGTAGAGAGATCAATATAGGCTATTTTTCTGTTTAAAGGCATACTATTTACCCCCCTTCCCCTTTGGCTTCGTCTTTTTTTCAAAAGCCTCTTCAGCGACCTTTTTGTTGACTTCCCATACCGGGCCGCGGATTCTCGGTAAGGTAGGATTGACCCAGTGAACACGAAATTCCATGCCACAGGTTGGGCATTTAATGGTCTTCTCACCCTTTTTGGGTTCGAGCCTTTCCATGCATGTAGGATTATGACATCTGAATTTGCCATAGGTCCTGGTAGCACGTAGACTTTCGGCAGTGGATTTATCTTTGGTATCTTTTGCCATTGCATTCTCCTTTCTATTGCAGAATAGAAACAAACTTGCATCGCAGATCCAGAAATCCTTTATCAAATCAGGCCTGGATAAAAACCTTAGAAGGTCCTTTCAAAGCATTCTCCCTGCTTTGCTTCCTGCGATGCCCTAATGAGGTTCATTATGCTGAACACCCGAAAACCGTTAGGTATCAAGTATTTTGAGCCCCTCCCAGAGTCAAAACCGGTTGACGAAAGTTCATTATTATGAACCTGCAATGGAGATGATAGCGGAATTCTCCATTTTGTCAAGCACAAAACAAAGTGATATTGCAGAAAAATGGCTCTTTTGAGCGACCAAACGACCGGATAAAATGGGCTCCGCCAAAGGCGGTGAGGGGATGTGGCTGGAATCCGCGTGAAAGTGCAGGAGTTCTCTATGGTGAACAACGATTGTTTTTTGATCTCTTTTTTAATGTTCGGGTGAAATTAGTGAATGACGTCGTCTTATATAGTGAACAGAAAAGAAGCATGGCCTGTTTAAAAATATAGATTAAAATTTCCGAATCACAAAAAAACCTGCTCGGCGTTCCTATGGAATGAGAGCAGGGTTCCTTGATAGAAGAAAATTTCTCTTATCGTCCTATTTGCGTTTTTGAATGAAGAGTTCGGATTTTTTAGTTTCGGCAGGCTTCCTGTGCCAGGGCGACAGGTCATGCAGTAAGTTCCCGGCATGGGCCTTCCTACAGTTGGGGCAGAAGAGTAGATAGTCCTTGTCGGGAAAGATTCCCTTCACCTTGTCCATCTGGGGTTCCGGCGCAAAATAGGCACCGCATCCCTGGCACTCCTGGAGCTCCGCTTTCCTGATTTCATATTTACCGGCAATCTGGAAAAAGCGCCGGATACTGAATTGATGACGCAATTCCGCCGCCCCTTCGGGACAGGCATTTACGCAAGAACCACAACAGATGCACTGATAATGGGAATAATTGAAAAGTCTGAACTTGTCCTCATCGCGAGACTCCAGAGTGCCGGTCGGACAGGCCAGTTCACAGGCCGCACAGCCCGTGCAAGTGTTCGTATTCATCCAGGTTATACAAAAAAGGAAGGCGGCCATCAGGACCATGGCCTCTCCACTCAGAACGTGAATGATTCGAATGTGATCCCCCAGAAAACCGATCTGATCCACGCTGCCGTGGGTCAAGAAATAGCCGGTCATAAAGGGCAGGGCCGTGAAAAAAATAATCAGATAATCCCTCAGAAAGGAATTGGACCGTATATTTTTTGAAAAAATACGCCTTGCCAAAAAATAAACGGCAAGGGCCAATAATATGAGCGTCATCCAGTCCGCCCAGGCATCAGGCAGCGAGATCCAATCCCACTCAAGCCTGGATTCGGTCCAAAGGACGATATGTCCCCCCAACCAGACCGGCACGGCTACCAGACAGAAATGGAAGATGTAGCGCAAAATGGCATAAAGGGGCTTTTTGACTACGGCCATGTGAAAGGGACCCAGGAAGCGTCCCACTATCGCCAGATCGTAACCGATCTTGGGGTTTTTGTCTCGACTGCTCCGAATGACTGCAGCGAAAAAGAAGAGAAACCGGGCCACAACGGCAACAAGAAATATCGTAAAAACAATCCACAACAAGGGACCCTCTGCAAAGGACTCAAAATCCATATCGTGTTATCCTCCCGAATATCTGAAAGAGGGGGTTTTTCAAAAAGAGATCGGATAAAGACATCACACCGGTTGAAAAATCACGACAGATAACGATAGGAGGTTCTTGGAGAGGGTATTCCCGCTACCGATATCTTTCAAAAGCCCCTTTAAACTGTTTATTACTTGAGTTCATTATTATGAACTCAAAAACAATATTTTATATCTTAAAAAGGTGGGTCTTGTCAAGAGTAAAGCTCTTTAATGATGCTGTCATACTGTGCATTAGAGGAACATAGTAGGGTATGAAACTTCTTGTTGACAGCCCATAAAGAAAGGGTGTAGAGTATAAAAAACGTTCAATATGGTGAACAATGGCAGAAAAATACAAAGCGCCCTCCGTGGCAAAGGCGTTTCATATTCTCAAACTTATTTCCCTTTCCGACAAGGGTTTAGGTATCAGTGATATTGCCAAACGGATGGCTATGAGCAAGGGTACCATTCACGGCATTACATCGGCCCTGGATGAACTGGGCGCCATCAGGCGGGATCCCGCGACAAAACGGTACACCTTGGGTTACACACTTTTTGAACTCGGCAGACGTGCCCACGGCCAGATCGACCTGAAGGGAGTTGCCAGGCCGATCATGGAAGGATTGATGCAAAAAACAAGGTCCTCCGTTATTCTCGGCGTCTTGAATCGGGATCATGTGACTATTCTCGATGTTGTTGAATCCAGCAGCGATTTCAAGATCACAGCCCCAATCGGGACGACCTTACCTCTGCTTGCAGGAGCGGTGGCCAAGGTTTTTCTCGCCGGCATGGATGAAGCCCGGATCATGGACATTGTGGGCGCCAGGGGACTTCACAAGTATACGGATCATTCTATCACGGCGCCCGGGGAATTTTTTGAGCAAATCAAAAGCGCCCAACAGCAGGGATATGCAGTGGACGACGAGGAGTATATCCCGGGGGTTCGGGCCGTGGCGTCCTCTATAACCGGCGCAGGGTATAACATGTACGCCATCTGGGTGGTGGGATTCAAGGCCAGCCTGGACGACAAAAGGATGGAGTTTTTGTGTCAGGAGACACGTGAAGCTGCAATGGCCATCAGCCGCAAGCTTGAGGGATCATCCGCATTTTCCTGATCAACGGGTTTCAGACTTCAATATGCTGAACCGGCCCCTGCGAAGAAACAAAACGTGCCCTTGTGATTTTATCGGATGCGGCGTCGAACCATCCCGTCGCCGGCCACTGTTCGGTAACTGCATGCCTATCCTTTGTCTTCCAGGGCATCGAGGAGCATTCTAAAGAAAACAGTCGGTTGGTCGTCCATCATGAAATGATCGCTTTCCGGCACGATGAAACAGGGTACATGATGGGCCTCCAAAAAGGCTGCGTTGGACGGCTTTATAGATCTTTCCCCAAAGAAATATCCCTTCCGACAGGGCAGTTCGAGGAATCTGTCCTTCAGGCGACCCTCGGTGCTCTCTCTGACAAGAGAATGAGAACTCAAATAGAGGGCGAGAGGGGAGGCCTTCTCGAGATTTCGGGCATAATTGCCGAGACCCGGTGAGGGGTTCTTCTGCAGATTTTTCCTGAGCCATTTTTTGAAAACGGCGAGACCCAATCTTTCAAAGATCTCCTGAGAAAGAAAAGCAATTTTTCTGCTGAACTCCGTGTCCTCCGGTCCTAAATGACCCTCCAAACTGAAAAAAGTCTCCAACCCGGCCCCCAAGGCCTCGGCCAAATAAAGACCGATAACGCTCCCCATGCTGTGTGCGACGATTATGCATTGATTCAACCCGAGATCGTCCGACCAGCTGGACAGCATGAGGGCCTGATCTTTCAGGGCATATGAAAACCCCTCTGGTGAGGGGCTGTCTCCGCAACCGGGAAGATCTACGGAAGCCAGTGTAAATTTTTCGAAAGCCGGCATTTCAAAACAGGGATCAAAAGAATTTTTTGAAGCGCCAAGGCCGTGAATGAAGATGATACTTTGCGGCCCCCCCCGCCTCAATCGATAGGCAAGATTCAACTCATCGCGGAATGGGGCGGTTCCCGTTTGAACTTCAGAGTTTGCGCTTTGAGTTTTCGACGCAGCCATTTGAAGCCCTTTCTTTACCTGACACCGTCACATTCTTCCAGGAACCTTTTAAAGAAACTTTCCATAAACGCATGACGTTCCAGAGCGATCCTACGTCCTTCATGGGTGAGCATGCGGTCTTTGATCTTGGATAATTTTACTTTAAATTCCCTGTATCCGGTGTCTTCCTTCGTATAAGCCTCCGTATCTTCGGGATCAATCGTCGAATTATGGAGCTTTGCCCCCATCTCACCTGCAAAAAGGAAGGCCCTTCCTACGCCGACGGCGCCGATGGCGTCGAGTTTGTCTGCATCAAACAGAATTTTTGCTTCCAGTGTCTTCGGCACATGGTTGTCCCGGAACCTGTGGGTACGAATGCAATGGATAATATTCGTCTTCTGCTCCCCTGAAAGAGGGTAACCTTCCAGCAGAGGACGGGCCAGTTCCGCACCTTTCTCTGCATGGCAAACCCTTCCCTTTGACTGATCCTGGTAGTGGCGTCCGACATCATGAAGATACGCTGCGATTTCAAGCGCACTCTTGTCCGCCCCTTCAACCTCAGCAATATGCAGGCAAAGTTTGCGTACACGTTCTACGTGATACCAGTCATGGCTACCCGGAGCACCGGAAAAGCACTTTATGGCGAAGGCCCTTATTTCTTTTATCGTTGATACCATCGCTGGTGTGATATCAAATTTTGGTCTTCAAGGCTACTCAAATCAATCGGTCGTGATCAGGGGAATGCGGTTGGATGGAATAGTCAATACGCCGGCCATCCTCTCTTTTTTTGTAAACGGGCAGTCGTGGGGAAGGCCGTCAAAATATAGGGATAAAAGGGTGAGAAAGGGGGCAGACATCTAACACCTTGCTGGTGATCAGGGATTCCCCTCAATATCCTGATTCCAGACATGATATACAAATTAGACGGTGGATTTTGATCCGTCCTTCGGCCGTCGGGATATTTTACTCTTTGAGCACTTCCAGTTTTCTGGATATATTGTCTTTGATCCAGTGGCTGTCCCACCATTCAATGGGATTGACGAAGGCGCCTTGAACCATGATTCCGAAATGGAGGTGGTCACCGCCGGCAAGACCGGTCTGGCCGGTATAGCCGATCGTCTCCCCTTTCTTGACCTCCTGGTCGGGTGTGACACTTATTTTACTTAAATGTCCGTAAATCGAAGCCACGCCCTGACCGTGATCAAGAACCACCGCAGACCCGTAAATTCCGAGCCTGTCCGCGAATATTACGAGGCCGTTGTTTGAAGCCTGTATGGGAGAATTGGCCAGTGAGGCAAGATCGACACCCATGTGAGTCTGCTCATCCACCTTCTCCCCCTTGTAATAGTAAAGACGTTGATCGGCGAATCGGGCCATGGTGGCTGCATTTTTCAGCCTCAGGAAGGGGCCTTCCCAGCGTTGTTCGTGAATGGTTTTTGCCCCCAGTTCACGGAACGTTCGATTATTTTCTTTTCGGAGTTCGTTATTGATTTGGATGTATTTCTTTATGGGCGTGTCCTCTGAATTCAGGGGATAAAAAGAAAAATAGGGAAGGACGCGTTCCAGGAACCTGTCGGAAATGTTCATCCTCTCTTTCCGGAAGCGTTTTCGAATGATGTGATAATAAAAAGAGGCCTTGGAGATATTGCCGGCTTTGTCCCTGGCCCAGAGATAAAGAGAGGGCTCGGCCTTTGAGTCATGGGGGAGGGCGAAGTAACAGACATGGTATCCCTTTTTCAAATCAGTGCCCGTTGGAAATCCCCGAAAAAAAAGATCGTCTACAAACAGGCCGCTTTCCAGGGTGTCCGAAGAGGACTGGTAGACCGCAAGTCCGCTCCCCCCCTCGTTGATATTGTGCATGCGGCTTATGGCCCGGACAGAAGGGGGAATCGTGTCGACGGTCATCTTATGGTGAAACAGCGTGAGATTCCCGTCGCCCCCGTTTCTCCTGGAATAATCCCATACCCGGACGTTGAGATCCACACGTCCCTGGGCCAGATTGAGGGCCGCAGGATTGATCTTGAGGCCTTTCTGGTAGAGATGGGTACCCTGGCGGTTAAGGAGGCCGATGAAGGGAAATTTTTTTTCCAGAACCTTGACCTCCCTTCCTTCCTGGCGGACGCTGACTTTGATGGTTTTTAAACCCCTCTTTTGGTCATTCACTTTGAGCATGAACATTTGATCTCCAGAGAGATATTCCGGGAGCGGGTCGAGACCGGCGATGGGCTTTTCTCCCTCGAAGACAATGGTGAAGAACCATCCGAAAAAAAGAAGAATGACCAAAAAGGGAATCAGGGCAAGGGAATAGAATATTCTTTTTATTTTGCTCATAGAACTTTTTCTGCCTTAAGTGTATAAATTTTAAACGGTGTTTTAAAAATTACGAGCGTTTTTTTGCCACAGTTATAACCGTACCTGGCGTGGAGTGGAAAAAGGGCTGTAACATCACGGGGGTTTACGATATAAGAATGAACACGTTTCAACTACATAGCAATTCATATCCCTCATGGCAATAGATTTAAACGACGAGGAACGCCCGGACTTCGTCCGGAAAGGATCACTCCCGTGCAATATCCCGGCTGATAGCCCGGACTCTTTCCATGGTTTCTTGAGGGTCAAGGGTCAGGATGGTCCTGTCCTTCATGAGGACCTTTCCGTTGACGATGACATCCTTTACATCCGCACCGCTTGCCGAATAGACCAGGGTGGACAAGGGGTTATAAAGGGGAACCAGATGGGGACTCTGAAGGTCGACAACGATCATATCCGCCTTTTTCCCCATCTCAATGGTCCCTATCTCCTTTTCCAAACCCAGAATGGTGGCTCCTCCGATGGTGGCCATTTCAAGCACGGTTTCAGCGGCCATGTTTACGGGGTCCATGTTCACGACTTTATGAATCTTTGCCGTTGAATCCATTTCCAGGAAAAGGTCCAGATTGTTATTGGATGCACATCCGTCCGTACCGAGGGCCACTGCCATGCCCCTTTTCAACATCTCGGGAACACGTGCCACCCCCGAAGAAAGTTTCATGTTGCTCTCAGGAACATGGACGATTTTGACGCCTTTACGGGACAGAAGATCCATTTCTTCATCATCCAGGTGAATCGCGTGGGCTGCTATGAGATCGTGATCCAGAAGTCCAAGGTTTTCCAGATAATGCACCGGTCTCCGCCCGGTTTTTTTGAGGATTTCATCGACTTCCCCGGCTGTTTCCGAGAGGTGAATCTGGAGGGGGGTGGCGAATTCTCTCGATATTTTCATCGCCTGTTTCAGGGTCATGTCCGAACAGGTCAATGGGCTGTGACAAAAGAGCCCGGGGGTGATCAGATCGGAAAATCCGGTCCATTTTTCAAGAAATTCTTTCCCCACTCTGAGGTTTTCCCCGGGATCCTCGACGCCGGGTGCCGGAAAGTCAATGATCCCCTGGCCGACAAGGGCCCTGAGACCGGATTTATGGATGGCTCGAACCGTATCGTCCTGAAAGAAGTAGCCGTCGATAACCGTCGTGGTCCCTGATGCGATCATTTCGAGACATCCCAGCAGGGATCCCCAATAGACGTTTTCAGGAGAAAGGTGCTTGGCTTCGGCCGGAAAGATTTTTTCAAAAAGCCACTGCTTCAGGGGAAGATCGTCGGCCAGTCCCCGAAAAAGTGTCATGGCGGTGTGTGCATGGGCATTGACCAACCCGGGCATCACGATGCCGTGCTTGGCATCTATTACATCCACCCCTTGAGGAAGGGTGGAGTGGCACTCTGCATTCCGAATATCGATGATTCGGTCCCCGTCAATGATCACATAAACATTTTTCAGAGGTGCGGCACCGTTGACCATCGTGAGGACCATCCCGGCTTCGATAATGAGGTCAGCAGACCGGGGTGGAGCGTTTGATGCGGTTTTTCGATCTCGGTTTTCAAAATTCATGCATATGGCCCCTGAGTCAAAATGACAGATAAACCCTTTGACAAGAAACCTCTTGTCAGTGATTTATAAGATAATCGAAGAGGGGAAATGGTGTCAAGGCGACTTAATTTCCTTGACAAGGACGGTTGATCTGGTAGGAGAGAATCTTTTTATCTGGAAAACTTGACACAAGTAAAGGAGCCTGTTCAAGAAAATGGCGATAGTGGCCCCATTCAGGGGACTGACCTACAATCCAAAAAAAACGGCCGATATGTCCAAGTTGGTAGCCCCTCCCTATGACGTCATCAATGATGAGGAGCAGGGTGTTTATTATCAGAGTGACCCCTACAATGTCATTCGCCTGATTCTCGGGAAAAAGAAGATCGGTGATTCTGACTGGGATAATCGGTATACACGTTCTGCGGATTGCTTTGGAAGATGGATTTCTGAGAACATCCTTATGCGGGCCAGGCACCCTTCCATGTATGTCACCGCCTTGACCTACGACCCGGGAGATGGCGAGGGCATTCGGTTGAGATGGGGCCTGATCGCACTGGTTCGCATTGAAGATGAAGGCTCGGGCGTGATTATTCCCCATGAAAAGACCTTTTCCGCGCATAGGGATGATCGCCTGAATCTGATGAAAGCCAGCGGTGCGCAATACAGCCAGATTTTCAGCCTCTATGAAGACACCGAAAACAGGATTTTTGCAGCCCTCAATGAGGTGATCAACGCCCCCCCCCATGTCTCATTTGATTTCAGGGACGGTACCGGGCATCGCCTTTGGATCGTCCAGAGCAGGGCTTTGTTCCAGAAAATATCCTGTCTTATGGAAGACAAGAGCATCCTGATCGCAGACGGGCATCATCGTTACGAAACCGCCCGTGCCTATCGGAACATGATGAGAATTCGATACGGAAAGCGCCCTCTGAACCGTGCCTATGAATATACCATGATGTATCTAAGCAATATGGATGACGCCGGGTTGACCATTTTGCCTTCCCATCGTTTGATCAAAAGACGGGCCGGTTTTAAAATAGAAGATTTTCTTGACAGGATCGGTGAGTGGTTCGACGTATCTCCCCTGTCCGTTTCTCTTTCCGATTCCGGTTCGGATTGGGTAAGACTGAAAAAGATTCTTGAAGAAAAAGGCCGATATACATCGACCATGGGTTTCTATCACCGGGGAAGCGACAAGTACTACATTTTGGCCCTGAAACCTGAAAAGCGAAAAGAGATGGGCGACGACCTACATGCGTCCCTTATGAAACTGGATGTCCTCGTGCTCTCCCGGTTCCTTTTACAAAGGGCACTCGGTTTCAGTAAAGAAGATCTCGATGACGAAAAAATCTTCCATTACCACAGCGACATGGCTGAGACCCTTTCAATGGTCGATGCCGGGACCTATCAGATGGCCTTTATACTCAATCCGACCCGGATGGAGCATGTCAAGGAGGTCGCAGGAAACGGTTTGACCATGCCCCGAAAATCCACCTATTTCTACCCCAAGATTTTGACAGGCTTGGTGTTGAACAAAATAGATCCCCATGAACTCGTCCAAATGCCCTAAGGTGACACTTCGTTCCGATGAAACCGTGGACGCTTTCCTGGATGGTCGTCTGAAAGTGATTCAATCCAAGACAGGCTATCGTTTTTCTATAGACGCGGTTTTACTTGCCGAATTTGTGACAATCAGGCCCGGCGATGTGGTGGTGGATTTTGGGGCCGGTTGCGGGGTGATCCCGCTGATTCTTCTTTTGAGTCGGCCTGTCGGGTTTGCCATTGGTATCGAGATCCAGGCGGGTCTAGTGGATCAGGCGGCTCGAAATGCCTCCTTAAACGGATTTAATAACAAAATGTTTGTGATTTGGGGAGACGTGAGAAGCCTTCCTCTCAAGGAGTCGTCTGCGGATGTGGTGCTCTGCAATCCTCCCTACCGAAAGAAGAATAGCGGTCGCGTCAATCCCGATCGCCAAAGGGCCATTGCAAGACACGAAATATTGCTTTCGCTGGATGATATCCTCCACGCAGCCCGAAGGCTGCTGAAGGTCAAAGGCAGGCTTGCCATGATATACCCGGCCTCTCGTCTGGTGGACATGATGGTCAGGATGAGGGGTTTCGGGCTGGAACCCAAAAGGGTGAGAGTCCTTTATCCCGGGGCCACATCAGAGTCCAAACTGGTACTCATAGAGGCCTCCCTCGGGGGACGAAGCGGGCTCAAGATCATGCCGCCCCTATTTGATCAGGGTTGTTTTTCCATCGTTCGCCATCGCATTTAAGAAATAGGTCATTCGTCATGGGTTCTGTCCGGTGCCGAGCCTGAATTCTATGCGTTCAACGGCCTTTCTGCCCAGTTTTTTATTTATTTTCTCTTTTATGGCATCTCCGACAAAACCCAATTCCTGAAGCCAAATGGGGTCCGTGACCTTCACCCTGAGGCGACTGTCTTTGATCCATGTGGGTTGGGCATGCTTTGCGATGGCGGAACCCACGACCTCGTCCCATACCTTCCAGATTAAAGCGTCATTGGGGTTGAAGGGGAGCTTGGCATCACTCATGAGGTTGGTAAGAATATCCCGAAGAGAAGTCAGGGTTTCGTCTTTTGCGTCCATAGCGTTAAGTCCTGTCAGGGGGGATCGTTGAAGACCCTGTCCTCAAGGAATCGACCGTCTTTTCCGGAACCGGCATTCCGCGAAGGTCGGAAATCTCAGGAGATCGGCTTTCAATGTTCCGGTTAATAATTTTATCGAATTTTATTACACTTTAGGCCAAGAATTAACAATAATTCCCCGTTTATTTCTTGACGAGGGGACCGTTAATCTTTATCTTAACATATTACTTTAAACATTAGATAGGGGATTGGTATGGCTTGGGATTGGGAAAAATTGCAGCAACAGAAAAAACCGGGAGGCGGTGGCACACCTCCTCAGGTCGATGAAATTTTAAACAGATTTAAGGGGATGAAGATCAAATTCCCGGGGTTCTGGATTATTATTATTCTCCTTTTGCTCATTTATCTGGGCTCGTCGATTTTTTACACGGTGGCCGTTGACGAGGTGGGCATTGTCCAGAGGTTTGGGCGATACATAAGGACCTCACAGCCGGGACTCAGCTTCAAACTCCCGAGGGGCATTGAAAAGGTCACCAAAGTGAAGGTGAGGTATGTCTACAAGGAGGAGTTCGGTTTTCGGACCTTGCAGCAGGGTGTGCGATCCCGATATGCTGCGGGATCCGCCTACCTCAGTGAATCCTTAATGCTGACCGGGGACCTCAATGTGGGGGTCGTGCCGTGGATCGTGCAGTACCGCATCAAGAACCCTTATAACTATCTGTTCAAGGTCAGGAATGTCAATACGACCTTGAGGGACCTCTCAGAGTCCACGATGCGCCTTGTGGTGGGGGATAGGAGCATCGATGAGGTGATCAACAAGAGAGTGGAGATCGCCGCCCAGGCCAGAGAGCATCTTCAGAAAGAACTGGACGAGGCCGAGACCGGCATTGGGGTGACGACCATTGAAATGAAGAGAACCACTGTCCCTGAACCGGTTCAGCCCTCTTGGAATGAAGTGAACCAGTCGATTCAGGAAAAGGAAAAGATGATCTATCAGGCCCGGGAGGAATACAACAAAATGATTCCGCAGGCTAGAGGACAGGCGGAAAAAACGATAAAATCGGCCGAGGGATTCGCCCTGGACCGCGTGAACAGGGCCAAGGGTGATGCCTCGAGATTCCTCGCCCTTTACAATGAATACGTCAAGGCCCAAGATGTCACACGAAGGAGGCTATATCTGGAAGCCCTTCGTGAAGTCTTTCCGAAATTGGGGAATAAATATATCGTTGACGCCGATCAAAAAAATTTCCTTCCCCTTCTTAACCTAGGCCAGCCCAAAGGAGGAGAGTAGTGAATTATAAATTCCTTATTATACCCGTCGTGATTGTCCTGATCGCCCTTTTCGGATCTGTGTATTCGGTAGATGAGACCGAGCAGGTGGTGCTCACTCAGTTCGGGAAAGCCATAGGAAGCCCCATCACTGAACCGGGTTTGAAATTTAAGCTTCCTTTTATCCAGCAGGCGAATTACTTTCCCAAGAATCTCCTTGAATGGGACGGTGATCCCGGCCAGATTCCCACCTTGGACAAGACTTTTATCTGGGTGGACACCTTTGCCCGATGGAAAATTGTCGATTCCTTGAAGTTCTTTCAAACGGTCAATAACGTAGGCGGTGCCCTTGGTCGGCTCGATGACATCCTGGATTCGGCCGTCCGGAATTATATCACATCATATTCTCTCATTGAAACGGTCCGAAGAACCGACCGCGCACTGGTTTATGAAGTCGGATTGGAGGGGGCCATGGAAAGGAGTTATCTCGGTGCGGTGACCCTGGGAAGAGAGAAGATCGTTCGGGGAATCCTGAACCAGGCGCAGCCCAAGCTGGAAAAATTCGGCATCGAGCTTGTGGACCTTAAAATTAAGAGACTGAATTATGTGGAGGAGGTCCAGAAATCCGTTTATGGAAGAATGATTGCGGAACGGAAGCAGATAGCCGAGAAGTTTCGTTCAGAAGGAAAAGGAGAAGCCCGAAAGATCGAAGGTGACAGGGAAAAAGAAATGAAGCAGATTACGTCGGAGGCCTACCGAAAGGCCCAGGAAATTAAGGGAAAGGCCGACGCGGAAGCCACCATGATCTATGCAAAGGCCTATGGACAGGACCCGGACTTTTACTCCTTTCTTCAGACGCTCGACATATACAAGGAGGCCATGGACAAGGGCAGTTCTCTTATCCTCTCGACAGAATCCGAGTTTTTGAAGTACTTCAAAGGCTATAAGGGGAATGAGTAATACGGACAGTCCCGGGCCCAAATATCCTCAATACTGTAATTTTGGACCTAAATCCACCGTCTAATTTGCATATACCTTGCTGGTGATCAGGGTTAGGGGTATCTGCTGATGGGAGGTGTCGAAACATGGTAAGAACAGAGATTGAGCTCTTTCTGAAGAATGCACCGGGCGAGTTGGGAACTCTGGCCGGTATGCTGGCCAAGGAGGGGATAAACATAGATGCTCTTACCATTCAGGATGCATCGGCCTATGTTCAGCAACTCTTCAAGGCAAGGGGAAAATCCCTGAAGCGGATCGCCTCGGCCGCTTCCTACGGTTCCATGCAAAAGGATTCTGCGGATTATGCCCTGATTCGACTGCTTGTTGACAATACCGACAGGGCCGTGGATCTGTTGTCAAAGAATGAGTATATCTTTGACATCATGCCCGTCATCGCACTGGAAATTGACAACGAGCCGGGGACACTGGCCGAGATGGCCAAAAAATTCGGTGAAGAGGGGATCAATATCCGTTACGTTTACGGATCCGCCCTGCGCGCTGAGAAAAAATCTTTGTTCGTATTTTCTCCCGAGGACATTGAGGCGGCATCACGGATTTTTAAAGACTAAGTTCCGGGTCAATTCCCGGGATACGCTATTGAGGGACTTTGTGAGCCATGGGATATACCCCATGGCTCTTTTTATTTCACTGTCCCAATATTCCATCATTTCAGTACGATATAACCCATTGAAATCTCAGTAAGTTCAATCCTCTCTGGGGCTAACCAAAGCCCGCAACTTCGGTCCCGGGTTCCTAAACCTTACAGTGCCCATCAATCTTCAATCCACTCGACCCGTCTGTTTTTTCCAGTTTCCTCCAGGTCGGCTATTTTTAACTGAATTCTCTCATTGCCCTGCCAATGATTGATTTCGGGGGTGTAAATCATGTCAATGGTTTTCCCCTCAAGGGGGTGATTTTTGGCGAGATCAAAACCGATTGCTTCTCTCGTCACATTGCCTTGCCGGACCTTGAGTTTCAGATGTTTTTCGGCCACAATTCTCGATTCGATGACCTCGAGAGCACGTCCGTAGAAAAGGGGATCCGGATTGCCGCGACCAAAAGGGGCCAGGCTTCCCATTCTCCGCAACGCCTCAGTGTCCCATTCGGACAGGGTCGCCTCGGCATCTGCTTCGATGGCAGGCAGGAGGTCTTCATCCTTCAGCGTTTCCCGGGCAAGATCTTCCATTTCTTCAGCAAGGGCGCGGATGTTGGAGGCCTTCAGGGTAAGGCCTGCAGCGCGTGTATGGCCACCGTATTTTTCTAAAAGGTGTTCGAGTTTCAATAGGGCCCCGTAAAGATCGAATCCCTCGATACTCCGACCGGAACCGGTGGCGTTGCCGTTCTCAATGTCCAGAACGAGGACGGGCCGGTGATATTTTTCTTTCAACCGTGAGGCTACGATTCCCAACACACCCTTGTGCCAACCCTTGCCGCTGAGTACCAGGGTCTTACGGTCCTCTAGATCGGATTCGGTTAAAAGGGTTTCCTCGATCTGTTCAAGTATCTCCTGTTCAATGGTTCGACGGTGAAGATTCATGGTATCAAGCTGTCTTGCGAGTGTCAGGGCCAGGGTTCGGTCCCCGGTCGTAAGCGTCCTGACGCCTTTCTCCGCCTGGCCCATTCGGCCGGAGGCATTGAGGCGTGGGGCAAACTTGAAGGCAAGGTCATAACCGGTGATTCCGGACGGGTCTACCTCTGAAATCTCTTGAATGGCCTGAACTCCCGGCCACCTGGTAGATTTCATCTCTTCAAGGCCCCTGCTGACCAGAATCCTGTTCTGGTCCACCAGGGTGACCATGTCCGCCACCGTTCCCAGGGCCACCAGATCAAGGTAGGATCTCAAATCCGGTTCCTGTCTCTTCCGGAACCAGCCACGTTCTCTGAGTGCCCTTCTCAAGGCAACTGCAAGGAAAAATGCCAGGCCGACACCGGCTAGGTCTTTAAAGGGAAAGGAACAATCGTAGCGATTGGGGTTGACTACAGGGCAGACAGGCAGGAAATGAGCGGGCACCTGATGGTGATCGGTCACAACGGTCTTCAATCCCAGTTCGGACGCAAGGACGAGTTCCTCGTGCCCTGAGGTCCCGCAGTCCACAGTGATCATAAGGCCGCCTTTATCCCGGGCGATTTTTGCAACGGCACCCGGGTTGAGGCCGTGCCCTTCTTGAAACCGGTCGGGGATGTAAAAGGACGCCGGTGTCCCGAAACTCGAAAAAAGGTTCAGCAGCAGCGCTGTCGACGTGAGTCCATCCGCATCAAAGTCACCGTATATCGTTATGTTTTCGCCTCGCCCCATGGTTTGGACGATCATGTCCACGGCAGGGTCCATGTCTATCAGTAAGGAGGGATCCGCGAGTTCGCTGAGTTTGGGCTTCAAGAAAGATCGGGCGGAAGCCACATCCGTGATACCGCGGTTCAGGAGGAGTTGAGCCTCAAGAAGGGTGCGTCCGATATCACGGGCAAATTGAGGGGTTCGAGGTGATGGGGGTCGGACTTTCCAGCGTATTGTCATGTTTTTTATGCAGCGTTTTTTCGTTTTTTAAAAGAGATCCCATAAGCGGTACACCCTTGCACCCATTATATGAAAAAATCGTAACTGTTCAGGTTGTTTAGCTGAGTAGTTACAAAAAATCCTATATGGTGGGTATGATTTCGTTGAACTTCATTATCCATGAAGTTCATTAGACGTATCTACTCTATCAGGGCCTCCACCCTCCTGATATCGTCCGGGGTATCCACTTCAACACTGTCTAAAGACGTTTCCTCTACCTTGATGCGGTATCCGTTTTCTAAGGCCCGCAGCTGTTCGAGTTTTTCCGCAGACTCGAGATGGCCGATAGGGAGCTCCACAAAGGCCTTGAGAAATTTCATTCGATAGGCATAGATGCCCAGATGTTTGAAATGCTCTCCCGCCGAGTCTCCGTCGCGATAAAAGGGGATAGCGGCCCGCGAAAAGTAGAGTGCGAATCCGTCTCTGTCGGTGACCACTTTCACATGATTTGGGTTTGAAAGTTCACTTTTGTCCGAAATCCGGAATTTGAGGGTGCTCATGTGGATTGTTTCGTCCTGCCGGAACGGCGCCACCAGGGTTGAAATGATCGACGGGTCGAAAAACGGCTGATCTCCCTGAATGTTGACAATAACATCTTCTCCGCCTGCATGAATCAATCGGGCGGCCTCGGCAATTCGGTCCGTGCCCGAGGGATGGTTTTTCCGGGTCATCAAGACCTGACCTCCGAAGTCAAGCACGCGCCGGCGGATGCGTTCATCATCCGTGGCTACATAGACGCCGTCGATTTTCGGACAGTTTCGGGCGCGCTCGTATACGTGCTGTATCATGGGAACGCCGCGGATGAGGGCCAGAGGTTTACCCGGGAATCTGGATGAACCGTATCGGGATGGGATGAAGACATAGATTTTCATAGGCGAGACGGTGTTTGATTAGGGTTCCATGTAGGAGGCGCAGGCTGTGTCCGATTCCCATGCCGTGACTTTGCTGACTCTGACTTGCCCGTTATCGAGTTTCAGGGCAAGGGACTCGAAAATATATCGGGCGATATTCTCTGAGGAGGGATTGATGGTGCTGAACACCTCCAGGTCATTCAGAAACTGATGATCGAGACCGTCCAGAACTTCTTCGGTGGCCTTTTTGATCAGCCTGAAGTCCATGAGCAGACCGTTTTTTTCCAGTTTGTTGCCGGTCACGTATACTTCCACTTTCCAATTGTGACCGTGCAGATTCTCACATTTACCCTCGAACTCTCTCAACTGGTGGGCCGCTGCAAATTGGGATAAGATTTTTAACTCAAACACGAATCGTCACTCCTTCGCCTCCTCCTGTTTTTCTTCGGTGGCAACTTTTTCGAAATTTTTGCCGCATTCGGTGCACGTTCCGTCGATAATGATGCCGGTACAGGACCCGTCAGGGCAGAGGACCCGGTTTTCCAGGTCATATGGGTCACCCGTTTCAGATGACTCGGATACCGGGGCCGGTTCATTCATTTCTTCACCGCAAAACAAGCAATAGCGGCTTTCCATCGGGATTGATTTCCCACATTGAAGACAAGTCTTCCCGATGATCTCCTGATGACAATGAGGACATTCCATGGCAGATCCTAACTTTTCTTAGAGGTTTGAACCTGAAAGGTTGAAATTTGCTGTTTCACTCTGGTACTCTTGCACTTTGGGCATCTGAACTTCGTCTTTTCATATTCAGAAATGGTCAGGGCCAGTGTGAATTTCTTCTTGCATTTCTCACAAACGAAATCATACGTAGGCATGGCAGACCTCCTTTCCACAAAAAAAGACGTTCGACGAGCAAATCATATCTTTTTTCGCGCCTTTGTCAACACCCAAGATATCATAAAGGTCTTGGCGAGATCCGGATAATCGCGACGGCAGTGGAGGACAAATGCTATATTACCGAGTTGTTATCTCGGAACAGTCGCTTCAGGACGGCCATCTGATCATATCCGATATGTCTTCCCAGTCCCTGGCGACCGGGAAGGGGTGTTTCCTTTTGTTCCAGGGTTGTTCAAATACAATAGGGGTGACCGAGATTTCTTTCAGGCGATAACAGGTGTCAAGCCGATCCTCAACGAAATACTTGACACCCCTTTCTGATAGGATCGGCAGTTTTTCCCCGGAGGTTTGGGTCGCCTCCAGAGAGATAAGGTCCCGGTCCACATGGGGAAGTTGGTGATAGACCCATTCGATGATCGGATCCTTTTCGGGTCTGGCGGTGACAAAGAAAAGGGGGGCGATACCGGAAAGCCTCGTCAGGACCTTCACTGCGCCCCGGAGGGGTTGAATGCCGCTTTCAAGCGGCTTTTCTAGGAGGCCTTGAATGATAGCGTCGCTGTCATCCTTGGTAATATCCAAGACCTTTAAAAATTCATATTCGATGATATCCTCATAGGTAAAACGATACCCATAATCCTCTCTGGCCTTTTCCACGAAAACGCGGAAGGTGTCCGCAACGACGCCGTCTATGTCAAAAGCGATTTCACAGGGGGTTATACTCATAAAATTTTCTGAAAGGCTCCTTTCTTGCTGTGGCAATGCAGAGGACCATGGGGGGATTGATTGGACCTGAAGACTGAAATTCGTATGCCGCGATTTTTAAGATCTCCGCATTCGCCGCCCACCTATAACCTAAATGAGGGATTCTGGCAAGGGGGCCTCAACCTAAATGCACCGTCTAATTCGTATATCATGCCTGAAATAAAGGGGTTTAGGCTTATTCCTGATCACCAAAAAGGCATTAGATTTCTTGCATGCATTTAGCCTTTTGAAAAAATGAAGGTTCTTGGTCATGACATGTCCACAGGTGAATGATTTGCAAAAAGCTAGCCAGTTACGATATCTGCAAGTTGAGCTTGTGAAATCCCGCGAAGCGCGGGACAAATGATGCCGTGATGGTGGATCAAGGCTCAAGAAGAGGATGCAGTCTGACTTGTACAGGATCGTGGAGGGATAGAGGCCGGAATACATGGGTTTCACTTTGAAAAACGGATACCGGTCGGCGATTCGGGCTAATAGGGCTCAAAAACAACTTGACAAGAGGGGGAGACCCTTATAGTTTTGTCATTTAATAAGTCAGACAATTTGCAGAATATCGCAATTCGCTCAATCGGTTTAGACGCACTGTAAAGGCTTCGTGTGAGTAACAGGTGCGGATGGAATAAAGTCCTGATGAACAGAGAAAGCCTATGGCTAATGCGATGTTTAAACCCCTTAAAAAGAAAAGGTACTCCGATCAGATTGCTGAGCTGATTCAAGATAGAATCTTCAACCAGCGCCTGGAGATCGGCACCAGTCTGCCCACCGAACAGGAACTGGCAACCGAGTTTCAGGTCAGCCGTTCCGTAGTGAGGGAAGCTCTGCGAATTCTGGAGATATCCGGTCTGGTCAAGATCAAAAAGGGACCCTCCGGGGGCATCTTCGTCTCCAACGGGTACCATAAGCCCATCAGAAAATCATTGAAGAACATGGTTGCTTCCGGCGAAGTGAGCATCGACCATCTTTTCGACGTACGACTCACTATCGAACCGCATATCGCCAGTGAAGCGGCACGCCACGCAAAAGACGAAGATCTAAAGAAACTGGAGGATGTGATCAAGGATTGCAAGCGCCACCAGAATGATCCCGTCTACCTCAAGAAAAACAACCTCAATTTCCATCTCCTGCTGGCAAAGGCCTCAGGAAATCCCGTCTTTTCGATCCTTTTGGAATCGGTTTTTGAATTGTTGATAGAAAGTTCCCTCGATTTTTTCGATCTCTCTCTGGAGAAACGCTTTTATCGGGCACATGAAAAAGTTTTTGAAGTGATCGCCCGGAAACGCCCTGATGAGGCCGAGAGACTTATGAGAGAGGACATCCAGGACGTCAGAAAAAAATTGAAGGCCCATAAAGCATAAAGAGCTCGAAAAACCATAAGATCTCCATGCGTCTCTGGACGTCGTCATCACATGAGAACCGGATTTAGAGGAAGCATCTTGATTTTTAAGCGTAACACTCTGTTAACCCTAACGTTGCAAAAGTCGAGGATGCTGCAGATCCAAGGCCTTGAGGGTGAAGCTGTAGTAGCCTACCGCGAACCCTCGATAACGCAGGAGATGCGGCATCCTCGGCTTTCCCGAAGGGTAAAAAACATGACAAATTATTTATGATCGCTGGAATGCACCACTGGTTGCTTCCTGAAATGCAAGCGGGTTCTCACAAAAGTGTTGCTATCATTGCCTTTGACAATCCCTTGTCATGTTTTTTATGCAACTTCAGGGTTGAGTGTTCAGTGCCCTGTCCAACCTCAGAAATACCTGAAAACGTAAAAAAAGAGTGATGGTTTTATGAAGGAAGATTCCTAAGTCATAGTCCGGAGAACACCCCTTGCCCATCACAATTTTTGGTCGCATAGCAATAATATTTAAAAAATAACAAAAATTTGAGGTTTATCGGTCATTTTTTGTACGGCTTAACTCCCTCTTATTGTTGGGTGATTGTGCTTGTTGCAGAATGGCACGCAAAATGAAGTACGATTTAATGTTTAACCGGGTAGGGCTGTGCAAAGGGTCAAAATGACATTATCCTTGGAGGGTGTATGAAATGCTCGATGCGTTGATTTTCATTGCGGCTGTAATTCTAATTTTGCAGGCGGGTGTCGGCCTGAGTTTTTTTGTATCGTCGATTTTGGAAAAGGAACGGCGGGCCTCCTTTTTTGCCGGCCTTCAATTTTTAGGTATGCTGGCGTTGCTCATTGCCTTTCTGGCCTTGGCGAAAACAGGTTTTTTTGAGTCAGGCCCCGGGATGGTTCTTTTGATCACCGGATACCTTGTCATGGTTTTAGCCGCCCTAGTTTTTCTGCCCCCCTTTGGAAAAAATCCCAAAGCCTTGGAGGGCACCAAAGGGCTCATGCGTGGTGATGTCGAAAGGTTTGATGAAAGGGAGCAGGTTTTCGCTCGAAACCGTGCCATGCGCCCCGGCTCAAAGGAATATGAAACCTTCTACAAGGAACATCCCGAATATGAGTCATTCGATACCCAACGGAGGGAAAAGGGAGGGCCTCTCGGTGCTATCGGTTCAATAGACGGCACCCGGGGAAGACTCAATGTGGAGGCGACTCTGGCCTGTGTCTCAATCCCTCAAGCCCTCTCCACACCCGACTTGTACAAACCCCAGCCTGTCATCAATCCGATGTATCAATCGACGACCGATCAAAAGGAAATCAAAGAGAAAAAATATCCGCTCAGCCCTGAAGAGGCTTCCAAGCGCCTAAAGGGGTATACCCTGAGTCTGGGAGCGGATCTGGTCGGCATTGCCAAAATCGACCCCCACTGGGTTTATTCACGAAAGGGGGAAATCTTTCATGAAAACTGGGAGGACTGGGGGAAGGAAATTGCTCCGGATCAATACGCCGTCGTCTTTGCGGAAGAGATGGATTTTGACATGGTGGGTGCCGCGCCCCACACGCCGACCGTGATTGAGAGTATGCGAAATTACGCAAAAGGTGCTTTCATCTCGACCCAGCTCGCGAGATTCATCGCGAATCTCGGGTATTCCGCCACGGCGCATCATCTTCGTTATTATGAGGCACTGATGGTCCCGCTGGCCGTGGATGCGGGTCTCGGTGAAATGGGTCGTTTGGGGTACTTGCTGACAAAGAAGTTCGGGCCCAGGATTAGGCTGGGTGCCGTGACCACGGATCTTACCCTTGCACCTGATAAGCCGGTCGACCTGGGTGTGGAAGATTTCTGTAAGATCTGCAAGAAATGCGCTGTCTGCTGTCCCTCCAATTCCATCCCCCTTGGCGAACAGACGGTCGTGAACGGCACGCTTCGCTGGAAGCTGAACGATGAAACGTGTTTTGACTATTGGGGGAAAATCGGAACGGATTGCAATATCTGCATGAAAGTTTGCCCTTGGGGTCACGCCAGGACCTTTCCCCACCGGCTCATCGTTGAACTTATCAGTCGAAACAAATATGCCAGACGACTTTTTTCCTATATGGACGATATCTTCTATGGAACCAAACCGAAAGGAAAACCCGGACCGGCATGGACCGGGGACATCAATAGAGGAACGATGAATGGCAGTTAATATTAACCGATAAAATGGAAGGAGGGCATGAACATGAAAAAACTTTTTTTGGGATTTTTCGCTTTTGTCTTTTTGTTTGGTTCCGGTTTTGTTTTTGTGAATGAGGCCGCCTCGGAGACCATTGAACTGAAACTCGCCCACTTCATGTCACCGATGCATATCCAGCACCGGAAATCCTTTGATCCCTTTTCAAAAAAGGTGGAAGAGCTGTCAGGTGGTAAGGTCAAGATCAAGATTTACCCGGGCGGCGCCCTCGGCGGACCCAAGCAGCTTCCCGATGCCGTTAAGTCAGGCATTACGGATATCGCGTTTATCATCCCCTCCTATACAACCGGTCGCTTCCCTTACCTGTCGGTTCTGGATCTCCCGTTCATGGTCGACAGTGCGGAGCATTGCACAAAAGTCATTTACGATATGTATGATCAGTACTTTGCCAATGATTTCAAAGATTACAAAGTGTTATGGTTCTATTCTTGTGGTCCGGGCCAGTTACATTCCGTGACCAAACCCGTTAAAAAAATGGAAGATCTTCAGGGGATGAAGATGCGGGCGCCTTCCGCTTACATGAGCAAGGCCTTCAAACTTTTGGGTTCGAGTCCGGTAGGGATGCCGATTTCCAAACTTACCATTTCACTGGAAAAGGGTGTTATTGACGGCATGTTGACCCCGTACAGTGCCATCTCAGATTTCAGGCTGTTCGATCTCGTCAAGTTCATTACGGAGGGAAATTTCTACGCTTCCCCGATGGCGGTCGTCATGAACAAAAAGAAGTTCGACTCCCTGCCCGACTATGCCAAGAAGGCCATAGATGATGCATCAGGCAGACCCTGGGGACTCCATGCCGCCCGGGTGTATGATGAGCATGATCAAAATACGCTCAAAGAAATGGAGAAGCAGGGAAAGATTACTCTCTTGAAACTCAGCGATGCTGAACGACAGAAATTCATGAAAAAACTGAAAGTCATGGAGGCGGACTGGGCTGCAGAAGTGTCCAAAAAGGGGATCCCTGCGAAAGAAATCCTGGAGGCGGCACATGCGTCGGCTGAAAAGAATCGATAGGCGCGGCGCATATCATGGGTGTCATTAATAGGGAGAATGAACCGCTTCATGTCGCGTAGGAAATAATTGATTCAGTGATACGGGTCGGGCCTTCTAAGGAGAGGTCCGGCCCTTCATAAGAAAGGTCGGTTGTTTTATGAAGGCTGAGGAAAAAAGACCGCGTATCGTAAACCGGCTGAATGTCATATCTAAATTCATGAGCCGGATTTCCTCTGTGATTCTTTTCTTCATGATGCTGCTGACGATCGCAGACGTCATCGGGAGAAAACTCTTCAGTCACTCCATCCTGGGGACCGTCGAGTTGACGGAATTCATGATGCTGGCGGTGGTTTTTTTCGGGCTTGCCCACACGGAGGTGTTGAACGGGAATATCAAGGTCGATCTGTTTATCGGCAGGTTGGAAAAACCCACACAGGGTTTTGTCGATATGGTGACCCAGCTCGTCTGTTTTCTTCTCTGCGGTCTGCTTGCGTGGGCAACTCTGATCTACTCGGAACAGATGAGGGCCTCGGGAGAAGTGTCCCAGGACATGTGGCTCCCCATCTATCCTTTCATATACATCGTTGCCGTGGGATTTGCTGTGTTGGGGCTTGTGCTTCTCACCAAATTCTTCGCGGCCATTCAGATAATGATGAGGAAACCATGAGTCCCGTTTTGGTCGGTATCATCGGTATTCTGTTTTTGTTTTTTTTGCTTGCCCTGCGTATGCAAATTGGTTTTTGTATGGCCCTGGTGGGGTTCTTGGGGTTCGCAGTCCTTGGATCCTTTGAGTCCGGCTTTTCCATACTGGGAATGGAACCCTTCAAGATAGGGTCCAACTACGGCTTGACGGTCATCCCTCTTTTCATCCTGATGGGGCAGTTCGCCAATTATTCCAAGATGGCCTTCGAGGTCTATGAAACCGTATACCGGTGGATCGGATTTCTCCCGGGTGGATTGAGCATGGCGACTATCGGGGCATGCGGGGGATTTGCAGCCATATCCGGGTCATCGCTTGCCGCGGCCGCTACGATGGGGGCGGTGGCCATGCCGGAAATGAAACGTTTCAATTACAAGGATTCACTGGCCACCGGATGCATCGCCGCAGGAGGAACTCTGGGCATTCTGATTCCTCCCAGTACGGTTATGATCATTTACGGTATCCTGACCGAACAGCCCATTGCGACGCTGTTCATAGCGGGTATCATCCCCGGGGTACTGCTGACTTGTCTTTTTATCTTTACCATTTACATCATCACCCGGATTCGGCCCGAAATGGGACCTCCGGGCCGAAAATTTACCCTGAAGGAAAAGGTTTCTTCCCTCAAAGGGACATGGAGCATTGTCGCGCTTTTCTTTTTGGTTATGGGCGGCCTTTACACGGGTTGGTTCACCCCCACGGAAGCGGCGGGAGTGGGGGCCTTTGGTGCCTTGGTGATCACCCTTATCAAGAAAAAACTCACATGGACCAACCTCAATCTGTCCCTTTCCGAAACCATCCGTACGACGGCCATGGTTTTTCTCATTCTGATAGGTGCCCATATTTTTGGGTACTTTATAACTGTGAGCCAGATTCCGGATCAGCTGTCGTCCTGGATTTCGGCAATGGGCTTGAACCGCTACGTGGTCATTGCCATACTTGTTTTAATCTACGTCATCCTGGGTTGTTTCATGGAAGGCCTGGCCATTATGGTACTGACCATACCCATCATATACCCCATGGTATTGGAAATGGGATTTGATCCCATATGGTTCGGCGTGATCATCACCCTGGTCATGGAGATGAGCCTGATAACCCCGCCCGTGGGCATCAATGTATTCATCCTCAGCGGGATCGCCAAGGAGATCCCCATGTACACGATTTTCCGAGGGGTCTTTCCTTTCTGGGTTGCCATGCTGGTATGCATTATCCTGCTGGTCGCCTTTCCTCAGATAGCCCTGTTTCTTCCCATGAGCATGGGTGGTTGACGGGATAGAATTATTCATGATTTACGCCTATCTTATCATGACCAGGGTGGCGAACCGTCCTGTGGTCCCTTCAGCTCGGTAAGAGAAAAAGAGATCCGTGCGGCAACGGGTGCAGATTCCCGCTATTTCGATGTTTCGTTCACGAAGGCCGGATTGCAGGAGTTGGTAGCGACTGATCTGCCACAGATTGAAATAGTCGGGCGCTACCATAAAGGACCGGAAATAATCAGGGAAAATCTCTCGGTGGGTCACAAACTCGGCGCAGCAGGGGCCCAATGAAGGTCCGATAGCGGCCAGGACGTGAGATGCCCTGCATCCGAAATCGGATTTCATTCGGTCCACGACCGTCCCCAGGATATTCTTGGTATTTCCTCTCCATCCGCAGTGGGCGTTTGCGATCACTTTTTTGACGGGGTCAAAAAGGATGACGGCCTGACAATCCGCCTGCCTAACCATAAGTGCGGCATGTTTCAGGTTGGTCATCATGGCGTCCCCCTCCAAAGGACGATCAAGGTCATGCCCGTCATCCGGCCGCAACACAATCACGTTGTTGCCATGGACCTGATGCATGGTGTACAGGTGACCGGCTTTGCTGAGCGTCTTGATGACCGTGAGGTTTTGATCGACCTTTTCCGGGTGGTCCCCGGTGCTGAAACCGGTATTCAAACTTTGGAAGGGAGGTGAACTCACGCCGCCATGCCGAGTGTAGACGGCGTGAAACAGGTCCTTATGTCGGGAGAGGTTGGGGAATTGCAAATAGGAAATTTCACAGGACGGGTGGGTGGGATTTTTGTGAACTCCCTGGTCGGAGATTTCTATTGAAGTTTTTTTGAACAGCATGCCGGAATGGATGGGTTGTGTTTGGTAAGAATCGGAGAAACGTCCGTCGGAATCGGGGCAGGTGAAGATTAAAAAAAGCCTTGGTCGTGCATCCTTATTCAGATGGTGCCTGGCCTGCCCTCATCGCCCGGAGAATAAGATAGATATCATCACGACACAGCCAACTTTACTTACCGCTGCTTCCTTCCGGATCTGACGGGGTTCATAAGCGTCTGTCACGTGAGGTCCACCTCATCGCCAGAGGCGGTTGAGATTCAGGACCGAATCACCATCTTCCTGAAGGACTTTCGACCCCGCATAAGCGGATCTCGGGTAATAGGGCACCGCTAGCTCCCCGTCTAGCACGACCAAGGCCCAAATAGAAGCCTAGATATCGACTCTGTCCTTAAGTTCCTTGCCGACCTTGAAGAACGGAAGCTTTTTAGCGGCTACATTGATGACCTCGCCGGTCTTCGGGTTTCTTCCCTGATAGCCCTCGTAGTTTTTGATCTTGAAGCTGCCAAAGCCCCTGATCTCCACCCTTTCACCCTCGGCAAGGGCGTTTTCCATATCACCGAAAACGGTGTTGACCACTTCTTCCGCCTTTTTCAGGGCAAGATTCTCTTCTTTGGCAAGTGCCTCTATGAGTTGGGATTTGTTCATGGGTCTTCTCTCTCGAACGTAAATAACATTGGTGTTTTCGCAAGGGTTTGACCGGTGAAGTCACCACAAATGAGATGACTCAGGAATCTCAAGAACATAATGAATTCAAAAAGGTAAGTCAAGTCCTAATCCGGGTCCTCCCCTCAAATGGTGACCATTTATTCTCCGCCGTTCAGTCAAGATTTTTCCCGACAAGGATAATATTTTAGGATCTGCCTCTCTCGCGAATAGGGCAGATATCGCCTAAAAAATATTTCTACAGTAATTTTGATTGGATATCAAGGGATTTTTAGAGATTTCGGTAACGACCGCTAGGTGCAAATACTTTGGAAAAAGGGATATGTTGAAAAATGAGAATTAGGGATCGTCGCGAATTCCCGGGTAAGTGCAGGATCTTTCTTGCGAGAAACGGCAAAGGGCTTTGATATTTCTTCAAACTCTGGTATAAAAACCGGATCGGCATACACCTTGGGAAGTGTCTCGATCCCGGGAGGCGGGAATCCCACGTGAAGTTTTGCGGCAAAATGCGGCCCATCGAATATCGTGATGTGCGTTACCCCCATGGGTCCATGCCCGGAGGGATTCCCTAATAAAATTCTTCTAGATTGTTTGTGCAAGATTCAGGTATTTGAACCCTGAAATCACGACTAAAAGACCATGAAAACGACCCCATGAAAGAAAGATCGGTACACAAGGTCATCACCGTCGACGGACCCGCCGGTTCAGGAAAGAGTACCGTAAGCCGTCTTCTTGCGGAAAGACTGGGTATCCTTTATCTTGACACGGGAGCCATGTACCGGGCCGTTGCGCTTCATTTGAAGAGAGTGAAAATTCCTGTTCAAGACAAGCAAAAGCTGAGGGAATTCTGCCAGAGGCTTGATCTGAGATTTGTAAAAGGCGGCAAGGGAAGCAGACTGTATTCGGGAGAAGAAGACATTTCCATGGCGATAAGAAGTCCTGAAATGGATATGCTTTCTTCGGAAATTTCGGCTCAAAAAGAGGTCCGGGAGGCGATGACCGAACTCCAGCGGAGGATCGGCAGGGATGGGGATCTCGTGGCCGAGGGCCGTGATATGGGTACTATCGTTTTCCCCGATGCTGATTTTAAATTTTTTGTGACGGCTTCGCCTGGAGTGAGGGCGCTGAGGCGGTTTCAGGAAAGGTTGGGCAGGGGCGAAGATGTTTCTTTAAAAGATGTCGAGGATGATCTGATAAAACGGGACGATCAAGATACGAAACGCACTATCGCACCACTAAAACCGGCTGAAGATGCGATGATCATCGATACGGGCGAATTGGATGCGGAACAAGTTGTTGACGTGATGTTGAATGCGGCCGGTATCAAATCTTCGGATGTATAAAGTATCAATTGATGAGGAATTCGAGACGCTGTATAGAAAAAACGCGACAAAAAGTTGTGTTTTAGGTGAATGTTTGTTATTAAAAAAAAATTTGGATGGCAGGTATGCGGGAGAAATCATTTAGGGGGTAATGAGGTTAATGGAGAACGATACAGACAAAACATGGGAGAATGTCCAGGATCAAATCCAGGCTGAATCCGAAATTCATGGGGATGAAGCGGCTGACCCCGGTATCGACCCAATGGCCGAGAGTGACGATGCTGCCAAAGGGGACCAGGAGTCCAATAACTTTATGGAGCTTTATGAGGAAAGCCTTAAAAGCATCCAGGAGGGGGGCGTGGTCACCGGTGAAATTGTCCAAGTGGACAAGGAGTTCGTCCTTGTTGATATCGGGTACAAATCGGAAGGGCAGATTCCAATCAGTGAATTCGTCGATCCGGAAGGCAATGTCACGGCCAAGGTGGGCGACCAGGTCGATGTCCTGTTGGAGAGGAGAGAGGATGACGAGGGGGTTATCCTTCTGTCCAAAGAAAAGGCCGCGAAGATCAAGATTTGGGATGAGATTCAGGAAATCTACGAAAAAGGCGGTACCATTCAGGGTGAAATCACAGCCCGCGTCAAAGGAGGTATGTCTGTTGATATCGGCCTGCAGGCATTCTTGCCCGGTTCTCAAATTAACCTGAAACCGATTAGAGATTTCGACTCCTACATCGGGACAAGCCATAAGTTCAAGATTCTTAAATACAACAAACGCCGTTCCAATATCGTTTTATCTCGAAGGGCTATTCTGGAAGGCGAGCGTGCGGTTCTCAGGGAAAAGACCCTTGAGAGGATCGAAATCGGGGCCGTCCTGGATGGAACGGTGAAAAATATTACGGAATATGGTTTATTTATCGATCTTGGAGGAATAGATGGTCTGCTCCATATTACGGACATGTCCTGGGGCAGAGTGGGACATCCCTCTGAGATGTACCAGATAGGCGATCCGATCACGGTCAAGGTCCTCAATTTTGATTCCGAAACGGAGAGGGTCTCTCTGGGCTTAAAGCAGCTCAAGGCGGATCCCTGGACGGAAGCGGATCAAAGGTATCCCGTGGGAACCAAGATTGAGGGACGAGTGGTCAGTCTGGCCGATTACGGTGCCTTTGTTGAAGTGGAAGAGGGCATCGAGGGTCTCATTCACCTTTCAGAGATGTCCTGGACTCGGAAGATCCGTCATCCTTCTCAGGTGGTGAAGGTCGGAGATACCATCGAGGCGATGGTCCTTAATATAGACTCCGAAAATAAACGCATCTCACTGGGTCTGAAACAGGTGGATCCGAATCCCTGGGATGTTATCGGAGAGCGATATCCGATAGGCACAACTATTGAAGGAAAGATAAAGAACATTACGGACTTCGGCATCTTCATCGGTATTGACGAGGGGATAGACGGCCTTGTCCATATATCCGATATTTCCTGGACCAAAAGAATCAAGCATCCCTCAGAGCTCTATAAGAAGGGGCAGGATGTCCAGGCGGTGGTCCTCAATATTGATAAGTCAAATGAACGGTTCTCTCTCGGCATCAAGCAGCTCGCTCAGGATCCGTGGGACGAAGTCCCGGTGAAATATAAACCGGGGACGCGAATCACCGGTACTGTGACGAATATTACCGACTTTGGCGTCTTTGTCGAATTGGAGGAAGGCATCGAGGGTCTCATTCATGTCTCCGAGTTGACCAAGGAGAAGGGCGGCAATCCTTTGAGCCGGTTTAATGTCGATGACGTCATTCAGGCCAAGGTCATCAACGTTTCCAGGCGGGACAAAAAGATCGGTCTTTCTATCAGAAAACTGGAAGAAACAGAGGAAAAGGATGTCTACAGGAGCTATATGGAGCATCGTGAAGGAGCCACCTCCAACCTCGGCGAACTCCTGAAGAGGGGCATGATGGATCTGGAAAGCAAAACTTCACCTGAAACCGAGGAGGACGTAAAGGAACCCGAAGAAACTCAGGGAGAGGAAGAAGCTTCCCCGGAGGACGTGGAATCCGAAAATCCGGAGATCGTCTAAGTAGTTTTTGATAAGATACGGGTCCTTTGAAAATCCTATCCTAACCCGATGGGATTCGAGGACCACTAAGTGACCTCGAAGGAAATGACAGGGAAAAGACATCCGTTATTGATCGTCATTGTAGTGATAGGAGTCGTTGCCCTCTTTCTGGGTGGGGTCATGGCGCTCGTCCTGAAATTTACCGGTCAGCCGTCCAGCCTGTCTTTCGGTACTAAAATAGGCGTCATTCCTATAGAAGGCACCATCCTGGATTCAGAGCCGGTCCTGACTCAGCTCATCCAATTCAAAAAAGAAAAGCAAATCAAGGCCATTATCCTGAGAATTAATTCTCCCGGAGGAGGGGTCGCCCCCTCCCAGGAGATTTATCGGGAAATTATAAGGACAAAGAAGACCAAGAAGATTATTGCCTCTATGGGGAGCCTGGCTGCCTCCGGAGGGTATTATATCGCCTCAGCGGCAGACAGGATCGTTGCCAACCCCGGCACCCTGACCGGCAGTATCGGTGTGATCATGGAGTTTGTCCATGCGGAAGAACTTATGGAGAAGTTGGGCCTGGGCATGGAAGTCCTGAAAAGCGGAGAATTCAAGGATATCGGATCTCCCCACAGGAAACTCACCGATCGTGACAAGGCCCTGATCAAAGACTTGATGTCCGAGATCCAGGAACAGTTTGTCGATGCGGTGGCACAAGGCAGGAATCTCGCGAGGGAAAAGGTTCAGAAAGTGGCCGACGGACGCGTATTATCCGGCGAACAGGCCAAGGAACTGGGCCTGGTAGATGTCCTGGGTAATTTTCGAGATGCCGTCGAACTGGCCAAGGGTATGACAGGTATTGAGGGAGAAGTCACCCTTGTCTACCCAAAAAAGACGCGCGCAAGATTATGGGACATGTTTCTGGAGAATACTACCAGGGCCTTTCTAAAGGCTCTCAAAAAAACCTTGGGTCCCCGCATTGAATACAGGTGGCCCGGCCTGTCTCACTAGCGCAGCCATCTACAAAAAAACGCTCACATCACCCTTCCCAACACGGATGACCTCCGGCATATCCCCAATGAGAGAGATCACACTGGAAGGATTAGGGTAGACCCCACCTCCATCGACGATTATCTGGAGATGATGGCCATAAGTCTCTTGAATGGCGAAGGGATCGTCATGTCCTGCACTTGTGCTGATAATCGGCCGACCAAGGGTCTCCACGATGCCCATGCATATTTTATTGTCGGGTACACGTATCCCGACCGTTTTTCTCTTGGTCAGCATGATTTTGGGCACGAGTTTTGTGGCTTCAAGGATAAAGGTGTAGGGCCCGGGCAGGTTTTTTTTCATGGTCTTATAGGCATAATTGGTGACCTGGGCATACCGGCTGATTTCTTTAAGACTGTCACAGATAAAGGAGAAGGGCTGCTTCATGGGACGGTTCTTCAGCCGGTGAATGAGTTGTATGCCCTTTTTGTTCAACAGGTCACAGCCTATGCCGTAAAAGGTGTCCGTGGGGTAGGCGATCAGACCGCCCTGGTCCAGGACCTCGCAAACCCGATTGATCAAACGCATTTGTGGATTGTCTGGATTAATGGAAACTATCATAGTACTATCATATATTCCTAAAGGGTCGTGTCTGTCAATCTCATCGGAAACGAGGTAACACTTATGGCGCTGGATTCCCTATTGACTGTGTTCGCTCTCCTGTTCGGTCTGGTGTTGGGCAGCTTTCTCAATGTGTGCATTTACCGCCTGCCGCGTCATGAATCCATTATACACCCTCCTTCGACGTGTCCGCAATGCGGGAAGAGAATAAAATTCTATGACAATATTCCTCTTGTCAGCTATATTTTCCTTTTGGGGAAGTGCAGATTTTGTCGCAATCCCATTTCCATTCGATACCCTGTTGTGGAACTTATCACCGGATTGTTGAGCACCGCCCTGTTTATAAAATTCGGATTGAGGCCCGAGTATCTGGCTTTTATGGCGTTTTCGACGTCCCTCGTAGTTATTAGTTTCATCGATCTCGACCATCAGATCATTCCAGATGTCCTGTCCATTCCGGGCATTCCTTTAGGGCTGGGACTATCTTTTTTTACGTGGACGGAAATTTCCTGGCTGGAATCCCTTATAGGGATTGTCGGGGGCGGAGGATTTCTATTCCTCGTGGCCGTTGTCTTTGAGCGGCTCACGGGGAAAGAGGGTATGGGGTTTGGGGACGTGAAATTGCTGGCCATGATCGGCGCCTGGATGGGGTGGCGTGCCCTTCCTTTCGTTATTTTGATGTCCTCTCTGGCCGGAATTCTTATCGGCGGAGGGGCCCTTCTGCTTAGCGGCCGAGGATATCGCACCCGGATCCCCTTCGGTCCCTTTCTCGCGCTGGGCGCTTTGATCTATTTCTTTTTCGGGAAAGACCTGATCATGTGGTACTACCGGATGCTGATCTAGGAGGTGTTTTGAGACTGCCGCTTTACAGCCTGAGGACAGGCATCCTTGCAGAACTGACGTTCCTGATTGTTGCGGCGATGCTTTTGATCAACGTGGTCATGGTGAAGTTTGCGGAAAGGGATCTCATCGAGGCCAGGATTAGAACGGCTCGACTTTTTGTCCATGCTATCGAGAAACAAGCGTGGATGTTCATGCCTGAGAGGGGGGACCTGAGGGCGGCGAGCTCAAATACCCGTTTTATCCGGAGTGTCGAAGCACTTAAAGCAGACGGCGGTTTCTCTGATATCCTGCTTATCGATGCCAAAGGAACACCGGTCGCAGTAACCGGAGCGGAGAGGAGATCAAGCGGGGATGCTGTCGTGTCGGCCCTTGAAGCCGTTAGGACGAAATCAGAGTCCGCTTCCTTCAGGGGCAGGACTTGGGGTGTGCTGTGGTTCGAACACAAAGAATTTTGCTTGTCCGTCCCCCTTTCCTATGAAAATCGTGTTGTTGGCGGTATCCATTTGCGCGCATCCCTCATTCCTGTCTACCGGGATCTTCGAAAATCTCAGAAAATTATTTTTATGTATATCCTCCTCGACACCCTGGTCCTTGTGGTGGTCGGTTTCTATCTGTTATCCAGGATCGTCGTCAAGCCCATCAATAGACTGCTCAAGATGACCTCGGAATATACGGAAGGCGAGCTGATGCCGTCCCTCGAGGAGTCAAGCGCCAATGAAATCGGAGAGTTGTCACGCTCCCTCAATCATATGCTCAGACGCCTGGAACAGAACAAGATAGAAATGAAGAATCATGTTCTGTCTCTTGAAAAGGCCAACAGGGAACTGCAACAGGCTCAGGATGAAATCATTCGGTCGGAAAAATTCGCTTCCGTCGGGCGTCTCGGTGCGGGGATAGCCCATGAGATCGGAAATCCCATCGGCATCGTTCTCGGGTATCTTGAACTCCTGGAAAAAAACGATGTGACGGAAACAGAAAGAAAAGATTTTTTAGAACGTATCGAGGATGAGATTACAAGGATCAGCGGTATCATTCGTCAGCTCCTCGACTATTCCCGGCCGTCAGAGGGCGTCCGGGAGCCGGTTGCGGTCCATGAAATCGTTATCAAGACATTGGACATCCTGGGACCACAGCCCATGATGGAGGACATTCAGATTGATATCGAAACCCGTGCGACCCGGGACACCGTTTATGCGGATCCAAATCTGTTGCAACAGGTCTTCCTGAATATTATCATGAACGCTGCGGATGCGCTTGCAGAGGCGGACAGTCGAAACGGGAGTGATTCCAAAAAATCCCTGGGTATACGAAGCCGGAATACCGACAGGAAAATTGAAATCATATTCGAAGACAATGGACCGGGGATTCCACAAGAGGATCTTGGGCGTATTTTTGATCCTTTTTACACGACAAAGGAACCCGGTAAGGGCACCGGGCTTGGGCTCTCCGTATCCTACAGGATTGTCGAGGACATAGGGGGAACTCTGTGGGCTGAAAGTACCTTGGGAAAGGGCACAATCCTCAGAGTGGGTCTTCCCCTTTCTGAAAACAGTTAGTTGAGGGCATGCATGTCTGAAAAGCGGGTGTTGATCATCGACGATGAGAAGAACATGCGGCACATGCTTCAGGTGATGCTGGGCAAGGCGGGCTATTTTGCGGAAACGGCTGCCGACGGTCTCGAAGGTCTTGAACTCCTGGGACAAAAAGGCTTTGATTTTATCCTCTGCGATTTGAAGATGCCGAAAATGGATGGTATGGCCTTCCTTGAAAAATCCAGGGAGAAGTATCCTTCCAAGACATTTATCATGATGTCCGCGTACGGTACTATGGATACGGCTGTGGAAGCCATGAAGATGGGGGCTTACGATTACATCTCCAAACCGTTTAAACAGGATGAAGTACTTCTGACCCTGAAAAAGGCCGAGGAGAGGGAAAGGCTCAAAGAGGAGAATCTGGAATTAAAAAGCAGGATCAACGAGATTGAGAAGAAGTATTCCTTTAACAACATCGTGGCGCGAAGCGAGGCCATGGCAAAAGTCTTTGAGCTTGTTCGAAAGGTTTCAGACCATAAGACCACGGTGCTTATCACTGGAGACAGCGGAACCGGAAAAGAGTTGATTGCCAAGGCTATCCATGCAAGCAGTTCAAGGGCGCAGGGACCCCTTGTGGCCATAAACTGCGGTGGAATTCCGGAGACCCTTCTCGAGAGCGAACTCTTCGGTTATAAAAAGGGCGCTTTTACAGATGCCTTCAAGGACAAACCAGGGCGATTCGAGGACGCGGACAACGGAAGCATCTTTCTTGACGAGATAGGAGAGCTTCCTTTGTCCCTCCAGGTCAAACTGCTTCGAGTCCTTCAGGAAGAGGAGATTACCCCTTTGGGGGACCCCTACCCAACGAAGATCGATGTAAGGGTCATCGCCGCAACATCCAGAGATCTGGACAGGGAAGTCGCCGAGGGCAGGTTTCGGGAGGATCTATTTTACCGGATCAATGTGATGGCGATTCATATGCCGCCCCTGAGAGAGAGGCGGGGGGACATCCCCCTGCTTATCGGATATTTCATCGATATTTTTAATAAAAAACTGGACAAGCGGATCGAGGGCCTCTCTTCCAAGACCATGCCTCTTCTTATGGGGTATTCATGGCCGGGTAATGTCAGGGAATTGGAGAACGTGACTGAAAGAGCCGTGCTTCTTGCCAAAGATCGGTGGATCACTCCGGATGATTTGCCGGCCAATATCACATCCGCTGAGGTCTACTCCTCCGGCGTCGAACCAAGCCATACACTGTCTATCAAAAAGGCCTCAAAAAGCCTTGAACGGGATCTTATCCGAAAGGCCCTTGATCTGACCGGTGGAAATCGCTCCAAGGCGGCCAAGATCCTCGAAATCAGCCGCCCCATTCTTCATGCAAAGATCAAGGAATACAAGTTGTCCTGAATTCACCGCCTAAGTATCTTAGTTCAGAAATACGCTAACATATTCCATAGGTAATTTTCACCACCCGTCACGCGGCAGCGCGACTAGAGACACAGAGAAAAAGCTCTTTTCACTTGCCCCTGAGAGGGGGGCAAGTGAAAAAATCCTGAGCGGCTGCGCCGCTGGCAGTTGCGGCCCGTAGGGTCTGGTCGTTTTTCATTTCCGGCGTCCCTGCCCCGTGAAATACGAAGTCCATTTAACCGGGGTCAACGGAAATGGAAAAATAAATTCACCTCTGTGTCCTCAGTGCCTCTGTGGTGAGCCAATTAAGGTTCTTCGCACAATTGAGTGGGTGGCCCCCATATCTTGTGGTTAGGGACTGATGATTTGGAAAGCCACTGGTTTTCTTCTGGGGTAGAGATCAAGCCCCCCGCAGTGAAAGTAAATAGCGGTCTGG
>Ga0272442_10000400_pt1 | contig 70739 bp, 55 predicted proteins | sample SSMForm2O_FD_200262 | JGI IMG/M metagenome (GOLD analysis project Ga0272442, IMG submission 200262) | Marine sediment archaeal communities from Little Sippewissett salt marsh, Falmouth, MA, United States - SSM-Form-2O | ecosystem: Environmental > Aquatic > Marine > Wetlands > Sediment ...
CGATGGCGACGGTTGAACGGCAGCGCGTTGCTGCCGGAGGTGATTCGCGGCGTTCGATTCGTGGACGGCATCAAGGCAATGGCCGCGTGACGGCGGTCCCGTCATCCACAGCTATTGACAATATCTCTGCAAATGAGGACGCGGGAAGGACGTAGGGCGTCAGTGGCATCGCCGGGGTCTCGCGAGCGTAATGCACCGAAAGATCTCCCCGGGCCTGAGTCTGCTTGGCGCCCGCCGGGGACTCAACAAAGCGCAGCACGAAGCGCTTGGGTGCACATCCCTTCAGCGCCGCGCTTGCCTTCTCCAGTACCTCCTGCCAGCGCGCGGTCGCGCTGCTCCATTCGCCCTCTGTAAGAACTGGCTTCTCCTGGGGCGCTGTGTCTTGTCCCGTGGTCAAGAAGGAGAACATAATGGCTGCGTCTCTCTTGATCTTCAGATAGATCAACAGCGATAGACCGAACGGCCTTTCGCGCCAGCGTAAAGGCCAGTCATATGTTGCCACGCAGGCAGTCGCAACGTCGTACGATGCCATGCGTCTGTCGTCTCTGGCGTAGTAGTCGAAATAGTGCCCACTCTCTCGCACCAAGTCCTCTAGGGCCTCGCACACCAAGTGGGCTTCGGCTCGAGGGATGTCGACTGGCGATCCCAATTGCCAAAGAGGTCTCAACCGGTCTACGTCATCTCCCTTGTTGGTAGTTCTGTTGGCCTGCGGCGCCACTGCGTCTGTCATAACCCATGCTACGCTCATCTCGCCCATTGAAGTCTCCGCTCCTGCCACATGGGGGGCAGTCTCAGCACTAAGCCACACATACGCTAACGCGAGCACGGGGTCACTGGCAAGCCATCGCGGGGAAGCACCAACGCCATGTCTGCACCGCACGCATGCAGACCGCCCAGACCGGCTAAGCCATTGAGCAGGCCAGGAAGTGCTGTATCGTCTCGGCGGTCCGGGCGAACTGTGCGCTCTCCGCGTTGGCCGCAGGGGTCAGGAAGCTCTTGCGCCGGAGCGGCGGCTCGGCAGGTCCCTTCAGGGACCTATGCCCGCAGGGCGTAGCCCCGGCCCTTTGCCGCGTGGCATGGGCATCCTGCCCATGCGCGGCAGGGCCATCTTGGCCCTGCGTGGTTGGTCTCTTCCGTCCACGGGCGAGACGCCCGTGGCACGCATGGCCGGGACGGCCATGCCACGTCCTGCACGCCCGCTGCGCCATCGGTTGCTCCCCTTGGGCTCAAGCCGAACGGGTAAGCCCGCTGAAGCGGGCTGTTGAGGAAGGAGAGTATCAGGCCCTCGGTCCCCGGCCCGAAGGGCCGGGGCTACGCCCCTGAGGGGCGAAGGCCCGTGAACGGGCCTGACCGCGCGCCCGCCCATCGCCGTCAGCTAGCCCGGGCTCCCGCATCCGTTGCCGGCCGCGCTCTCCACCCCGTCCGCGCCTCGCTCCGCGGCCGGATTCTGCCGCTCGGCGGGGGGCGGCGTCAACGGCCAGCTCAACGCGGAGTACGCGGAGCCCGCAGAGGATGTCAGAGAGATATGTTCCCGGGAGGAGTCTGTATCTTCTCCGCGCTCTCCGCGACCTCAGCGTTGAGACGCCGCTACTTCTCCACGAGGGCGGAGGCGCGGAGGCAGTCGCTCAAGCTCGAAACGGTTGTGGACACGCCCTCTCCCTTCGTACCGTTCGTGCAATCCCGACGGGACGACCCTCCCCAGGAGACGGCCTCCCCGAAGATCCGCATGAACAATCGTTCGTGGACGGAAAAATCTTCCGGCCGATGGCTTTTTGTCTTGCAATTCGGATTAGTCGTTATATATTCGTGCAATCTTCCGCGCCTCGCAAGGCGGGCGCGGGGCTCTTTGGCAACGGAATAGCGAACAGGACGGGCACGGGAGGCGAACGCCGAACCACGCGACAATGCAGACTGTAAATCGGCAATTGCGAACTGAGAATTGGAGGATCGCCCTTCCCGCCTACGGTTTGTCGCGGCCCGAACGGGGAAGCTCGAGATAAGATGTTTTTCCAAAAAGGCTTACGGAGAAAAGCATCGCCGCATAGCGTGGCAGAAAACGGCACTGCGCGGCATGGCGCGGCAGATTGTGGCGCTGCGCGGCAAGGAACGGCAGAACGCGGCAGATTATGGCAGTTGACACGGCTCATGCCTGCGACCTCAGCGGCCTCGGCGGCCCCTGCGTTCTCAGCGTTGAGCCGTTGTACCCGCGGCGCGTATGATGCCCGAGGCGGGCGAGACAGGAGTGGCGAGACGATGCAGAAGCGGAAACTGGGCAGGACGGATGCGGAGCTTTCGGTGGTCGGGTTCGGCGGGATCGTCGTCCGCGACGTAACGCCCGAGGCGGCGGCCGAGCACGTGGCCGAGGCGATCCGGCGCGGCGTCAACTACTTCGACGTGGCCCCAGCGTACGGCAACGCCGAGGAGCGGCTGGGGCCAGCGCTGGAGCCGTACCGCGATCAGGTGTTCCTGGCGTGCAAGACGGGGGCGGCCGGCGCGGCCGAGGCCCGGGAGGAACTGGACCACTCGCTGGAGCGCCTGCGGACGAACCGGTTCGACCTGTACCAACTGCACGGCGTGGAGTCGGTCGAGAAGGCCGAGCGGGTGCTCGCGCCGGGCGGGGCGGTCGAGACGCTGCTGGAGGCGAAGGAGGCCGGGCGGTGCCGGTACATCGGGTTCTCGGCGCACAACGAGGCGGCGGCCGTCAAGCTCCTCGAACGCGGCGTGTTCGACAGCATGCTGCTGCCGCTGAACTTCGCGTGCTGGCAGCGGGGCGGCTTCGGGCCGCGAGCGGTGGAGGCGGCCGTCGATCGCGGGGTGGGGGTGCTGGCGCTGAAGGCGTTAGCGCTGCGGCCGCGGCGCGGCGGCGAGGATCGCAAGTGGCCGAAGTGCTGGTATACGCCGATCGACGGCCAGCCGGAGGCGACGGCGGCGCTTCGGTTCACGCTGTCGCTGCCGGTGACGGCGGCCGTGTCGCCGAGCCACGCGGAGCTGCTATGGCTGGCGTGCGACGCGGCCGAGGCGATGGAGGCGATGTCCGACGAGCAGCAGGCGGAGGCGCTGGCGGGCGCGGGCGGCGCGCCGATCTTCCAGAGCTAGCGGCGCAGCCGATCTCCATCGTAGAGCTGTTGCTGTTGGCCATTGGCTGACTGCTGATGGCTATCAAGCGCGGCTGGTGCCGAGGTGCGTGTCGTGCATCTCGGGGCGGGCGTGGCGATCGCCGACGAGGGCGCGGATCTGCTCGGCGAAGGCGGTGAGTCTGGCGTCGAGGCCGGCGTCCTTCGCGGGCTTCTTCAGGGCCAGCGTGCCCGACAACCCGCCCGGCACGATGGCCTCGAGCTTCTGGGCGATTCCGCCCGGGCCGCCGTCGTACGTATAGAACGCGAAGACGTCCTTGCCGGTCAGGTCCGCGTGTTCAACGTACGCCCGGACGGCCGGCGGCGGACCGCCCGCCCACACCGGCATGCCGAGGACGACGGCCGTGCGGCCCGACGTGAAATGCTTGCTCGCCAGACGAGACGAACGCTTACGGAGCGACTGCCAGCCGCCGGAGAGGGCCCCACGGAAGCCCTTGCGGCTTCGGGTCTCGCGGATTTCCTCGAGCTCGGTCGACAGCATCGCGGCCAAGCGTTCGGCCACCGCGCGGGTCTTGCCCGTTCGCGAGAAGTACACGACGACGACCTGTTCCATGGCCGCGCTCCTTTCCGCCCGGCGCCGAGGCTATCTGTCTCCCATGCGTTCGGGCCGGCCGTCGTCGGCATCGTAGGACGGCTTGCCGTCGGCGTCGCCGCGGACTTCGACGCGCCGCGCGGCGATGGCTCGCCCGGTTTCGGGATCGACGCTCGCCAGCAGCCCGCACAGCCGCGGGTCGCCCTCGGCCACGTGGAACTGCGTCGGCATCGACGTCGTCAGGAAGCTGAGCACGCGGTCCTTGCGCCGCCCGAGCACGCTATCGTACGGGCCGGTCATGCCCACGTCGGAAATGAACGCTGTGCCGCCGTCGAGCACGCAGGCGTCGGCCGTGGGGGTGTGCGTGTGCGTGCCGAACACCACGCTCGCCCGCCCGTTCAGGTGCCAGCCCATGGCGATCTTCTCACTCGAGGCCTCGCCGTGGAAGTCGAACACGCGGAGTTTGACGTCCGCGGGCATCTCTTCCAACAGCCCCTCCGTCGCGGTCCACGGCGAATCGTTCTGGCCCATGTACATCTGCCCGAGCAGACAGGCCACGGCGACGCGGTGCCGGCCGGACTTGCTGGTGACGACCGTCCACCGCCGACCGACGGCCGCCGGCGAGAGATTCGCCGGACGGACGATCTGCGGCGACTCACGCAGGATATCCAGCACCTCTTTCTTGCGATAGACATGGTCGCCGAGCGTGACCACGTCCACGCCGTAGCGGAGGAGCTTCTGAAAGATCTGGCGCGTCATGCCGCTGCCACCGGCCGCGTTCTCCGCGTTGCAGACCACGAAGTCGATCTGCTCGTCTCGGATCAGCGTCGGCAGTTGGTCGGCGAGGATCTTCCGGCCGGGGCGGCCGACCACGTCCCCAATGCAAAGAATGTTCATCGCCATGGTTTGGCGGACTCGCTTTCCAGCCCCCACGAGTGCGCAGGCATTATACGGCGTGTCGGCTACGGCGCAAGGGCAATCCTTCGGGCGGGGCTGACGCGGCTCAACGGGCGGCGTTGTCCGCCGCAGGCCGGGGTGCTACAATACGGTTTGCTAGGAATGCCCCAAAGCCTTGGGGTGGGGAGTACGGAGCGGCCATGATCCAGTGCGAAGATTGCCAATACTTCCATCGCAGCGAGAGCGGGGAGATTTCCTTCAGTTGCGATCCGTTCAGCAACATCGTCGAACCGGAATGCCTGGTCAAATGGCAGCTCATCAAGCTCAACCAGATGGTGGCCGGCTATCAGGCTACGCTCGACTACTACCGCAAGTTGGGGCCGATGCAGGAGAAGATGTTCAAGGTCATGGAGCGCGAACTGGACGACCTCAACGAGGCCGACCGGTGGAAGGTGGACGAGGACGAGGAGGAAGAGGACGAGCCGCCCTGGGGAACGCCGACTCCGTAGTCGGCACGCGCGAGCCAAGGCCCGGCGCCGAGCGCCGGGCGATGTGCAGGGACTCGCGATTCGCGACTCGATACTCTCGCTACAGCTTCCTTCGCGCGTTCGCCAGTGTCACCAGGTGCGATTGCTCCTCTTGCGCAAGCTCGCGAACCACGTCCGCGTGCTTGTCCGGCACGAGTCGGCTCATCTCGTTCATCAGCAACAGCGTGTCGCGCTCGAACCGCGCCGCCAGATCGACCGCGGCCGCGGCGCTCGCACAATCCCTCGCCTCCTTGACGGCCGTCTCCTCGTTCGGGAAGGCCCGCCCGCTCGCCAGCGTCTCGAGGTACGCCATGAACTCGCCGGGATACTGCTCGCGCTTGGCCCTGTGCCCGCCGAGGGCCTCGAGCATTTCCTCGAATCGCTTCTGGTGGAACTTCTCCTGCTCGCCCAGGTCGGCGAAGACAGGCGCCACAGGCTCGTGGGCGAACTTCTCCGCCAGGGCCGCGTAGAACGCCACGCCCGATCGCTCATCCTCGATCGCCAGTTTCACCAGGTCGGTAATCTCGAACAGCTCCGCCATCGTCGGCTCCTTGCTTGGGGTCTACCAAAACCTGCCGGTCATTCTAGCCTTGCCCGAACCGCACCGCCAGAAAGCCCGCGGCCTCTACGTCGGCTCGACTTGATCGCGCCAGAGCAACCAGACGATTTCCTCCTCAAACGCGTGACGGGAGGGGTAACGGTACGTCCGCCGGCCGCCGTCGGCCAGGGCGGCCGCACCGCGGTTGCGCCGGGCGGCCACCGCGCGATCGACCACCTGCCCGGCCATTCGCGCGAAGTTGACCACGTGAGACCGATCCATCTGATCCCCGAGCCCGTCATAGCGGAACTGGTCTCCGAAGGCCCGGTGCCGCTCGAGCCCGTCGTCCCCGCGGCAGTACACTTCGAGAACGAGGCTGTCTTCCTGCAGCTCCTTGTGGCGGATGTCGGTGACGACCACGGGCACGACGGCAAACCGCCCGCTCATCCCGACGCCGGCGAGCTTCGTGCGCTGCGTTTGGATCCGCTGTCGCTTGACCATGCGGACGCAACCGGCCGCGACGATCTCAATCGAGGCCCAGGGCTTCACCCGCGGGCGATTCAGCGCGTCCGGAATGACCAGGCCGTCGTCGCGAACGTCGGCCCGGCGGAACTTGACGGCCCCGGGCAGTCGGGGCAAATCAGCCTCGTCGACGATCTCGGTGCGGATGCCCTGATCGGCGAGGGCCCGCTGGAGGGTGCGGGCCTGTTCGCCCGTGAGCCGCTCGACCAGAACGCCGTACGCGTCGCGGCTGGCGTAGCCGGCGTCGAGAGCGGTCAGCTCGTCGATCGACTCGAACGCGCGGCGGACGGCCTCTTCCGACGGCTTGCTCAACTCAGTCTGGACGAGACAGCAGGCCATAGATCGATGCTCCGCGGCGCCCGGGCGGCGCGAAACGATTATCCACGCGGCGCCGCCCGTCGCAAGCGCGCGGCGCGCCGGTATAATGCCGGCCCGACGGGGCGGAGAGGAGAGACGACGATGAGGCGAGCGGCTAACGCGGCCGGACTGCTGGCGATGGCGCTGTCCAGCTGTGCGCCGGCGATGGTCGAGGCGACCGGTGAGCTGGTGGAACTGCCCGAGGGCGCCATCGTCCGCAAGGACCTGTACGAATACGCCACGGTCCTGAAGTACCGTGTGATCCAGACGCACCGCGGCGCCCTGCCGCACGAGACGGTCCTGGTGGCCCACTACAACCCGCACAAGCCGCGTGGGGAGGCGGCCGACGAATGGGTGACGGATGTGGGCGGCAACGTGAAGGCGTTCGTGCCGGGCGAGCGGCACCGGATGGTCCTCGAACCCGATGCCGAGCGGCGATTCGAGGGCGGGATCGTGAACCTGTACTACGAGGAGCCCGGCGACATCTACTGGGCGGTGCGGACCGACTACGCAGACTGACACCCGCGCGTCGATCAGGGCATCGTGACGGACGGCTCTCACAGACCGTCCGAGGCTTGTGGGTGGTTCCTGCGGCCATTCACGCTCAAGCGATCTCCCGGCTGCGCCGGAATCTCGCTTGAGCGTGGCACCCCGTCTGGTCGGGGTCTCACTTGAGGGCAGCATCCGGTTACGGACGGATGGTCTTGCCCCAGTCGGCGTCGAACCAGCGCGCTTCGTGGCTCTTGCACTCGAATCGCATCGCCGGCGCGACCGGCGCCGCCCACCGCACCGCGTTGACGATCACCTGCTGCACTTCCTTCTGCCGGTAAACCGGCAGCGTCTCGTGCCCGGGGCGGAAGTAGAAGATCTTCCCCGCTCCGCGGCGGAACGTCACGCCCGAGCGGAAGACCTCGCCGCCCTCGAAGCCCGAGATGAACACCGTCTCGTCCGGCTCGGGGATGTCAAAATGCTCGCCGTACATCTCCACGTGCGGGATGATGAAGTGATCATCGATGCCCGCAACGATGGGGTGTCCCGGCCGAGTGACCCAGAGCACCTCCTTCTCGCCGATTTCGCGCCACTTGAGCTGGCACGTGGTGCCCAGCAGGCGCTTGAGGATCTTGGAGAAGTGCCCGCTGTGCAGGACGATCAGCCCCATGCCCTCGAGCACGCGGCGGTGGACTTTCTCGACGATCTCGTCGCGGACGTCGCCGTGGGCGACGTGCGCCCACCAAGTCAGCACGTCCGTGCTCGCCAGCACGTCGTCGGTCAGCCCGTGATCTGGGTCATCGAGCAGCGCGGGCTTGGCCTCGATGCCTTCGGCCGCATTGAGGAACCCGCAGATCGCCCCGTGGATGCCCTCCGGATACGTTTCGCGGACCTTCTCGCTGGTCTTCTCGTGGCGGCCTTCGTTCCAAACAGTCACTCTCAGCATGTCGGTCATCGTTGGCTCCTCGCATCTGTTGGGGCGGCAGACTCGCAGGAGAGTACTCCGCCCGCGAGAGGATGCAAGCAAATCTCGCCGGGGCGAAACGAAACCCCGCGGATTGCCGATGTACGCCGGGCGGGCCGCCGGCGGGCGACTGGCGACGAACTCGCCTCAAGGCGATCGTGTAGTATAATGGCGCGTCCCGCCGGGCTGCGGCGGGGGTTGAACCGACGGTGGCCCTCCTCGGCCGCGTCGTCCTGAAGAGTCAACAGGAGCCGTATGTGAAGCGCATTGCCCTCCTTCTCCGGATCGCTCTAGCCGTCGCGCTGCTCGCGCCGCCGACGTGGGCCGCGCAGGCGACCACGGTGCCGGCAACGCAACCGGCGAACCAAGCCGCTCGCGCCGCCGAACTCCGGGCGTCCGGCATGCACAAGGCCCTCGGTGGGGAATTCCAGGCCGCACTGGAACTGCTGTCCGAGGCGTGCCGCCTGTCGCCCCAGGACGAGTGCGCCAGCGAGGCCAAGTCGCTGCTCGAACATTACCTCCAGGCCGCCGCGGCGGCCGACGCCCAACGGGCGGAGGAACACGCCGAGGCCGTCGCCCGCGTCCGGCGGGGTCTGCTGGCCGAAGCCACGTTGCCAACGCTGCCCGAAGAGACACTCAAGCCCCTGCGGGAGAAGGTGGGCGCGGCCCTGGAGGCATTCAGCGCAGCCGGCGAGAAGCGCGAAGCGGCAGGCACCGCAGCGCAGGAAGTTATTGAATTGCGCGGCCGCGCGGCCGCGATCAGAGAGCAGGTGGCGCAGTTGACGGGGACCGCGAACACCACGCAACCGGTGGAGGATTCCGAAGCCTCGGCCCTGCTCCGCGAAGCCGAGGAGGCCCTCGAGCGGGCGGGCGCCCAAGACCGCCAGGCGGCTTCCAGCAAGGTGGAGGCCCTGATGAAACTCGACGAGGCGGCCGAGGCGCTCAAGGCGGCCGCGGCGCTGCTTGCGGAGCGCAACGGCGACTACGCGGATGCCTTCGCCACGGTCGTTCAGGAAGCCAACAAACAGATCGCCGCCTACCGGGGGAACTCCTGGTGGTCAAAGTCCCCGCGAACGCCCATGTCGCTCAACCGGCAGAACGTCGAGTTGAAGCTGCTGGACGATACGGCCGCCGAGGCGCTGGCCGACGTGGACGCGATGGTGGACGCCGAGCCGTGGCGAGCGGCGCTGGGGCACGCCCGCATGGCGAAGGAGTTGGCGGCCGAGGGGGATACCCCGACGGAGCAGGCGTGGTACGCGGAACTCGTTCGCCGAGTCGAGGACCACGGGGAGAAGGCGGTCTCGGAAGCGCGCTGGTACGACGCCTTGGGCGCGTATTCGGGGCTGAAGCAACTTGAGGAAGACAACGAGCAGTACGAGCGGAAGCTGAAGACGGTCCGGCGGCACGTCCGCGTGCTCGGGCTGTACGGTCAGGAAGAGAACGCGGAAGACGGACCCGTCGAGCGCGGGCGCACGACGTGGCGCGACCTTGTCGCCGGGGCGGACAAGCGCATGGTCGAAACGGCCATCAGCCAGGTGGACGCATTCTACGTACAGAAGGTGGACTACCGCGGGGCGGCGGAGGGAGCGCTGCTGAGCATTCGCGTGCTTGCGGAGACGCCGCAGGCGGCGCGGAGCTTCCCGCTGCTCGCCGACACGGAGAAGAAGGCGAAGTTTCTGGGACTCGTTGGTCGCCAGGCGGAGGCGATTCGCACCGATCCGCGTGTCGCGCCCGAGAAGATCATCTACGCCCTCAACGGCGTACTGCGGGCGTCGGAGCGAACGGTCGAAATCCCGCCGGAGGTCATCGCGGTCGAGTTCACCGACGGGCTGCTGGCGGAACTCGACAGGTTCTCGTCAATGATCTGGCCGCACGACGTGACCGACTTCCATAAAAACACGATGGGCCACTTCTATGGCGTGGGCATCCAGATCACGAAGGATCCCGGGGAGCCGCTGAAGGTGGTCACGCCGCTGGCCGATTCGCCCGCGCTGAAGGCGGGCATCCGCCCGGGCGACCTCATCGTCGGCGTGGACGGGACGGCGACCAAGGGGCTCAGCCTCGACCGCCTGGTCAGCCTGATCATGGGCGAGAAAGGCACGAAAGTAGTGCTCACCGTCGAGCGGCGCGGGCGCCCCACGCCGCTGAAGGTCCCGATCATCCGCGACAAGGTCGACATCAAGACAGTCAAGGGCTGGAAGCGACAGCGCGGCGGCAGGTGGCAGTATCTCGTCGATCCGGAGGACGGCGTGGGATACATCCGCGTCGCCCAGTTCACCGAGAACACCCACGCCGAGCTGATCCAGGCCCTCAACGATCTGGGCGACGAATTGGCGAAGGGCCATCGCGGCGAACTGCGGTCGCTGATTCTTGATCTGCGGTTCAACCCCGGCGGCCTATTGCGAAGTGCCACGGACGTCGCCAACGAGTTCGTCTCCGGAGGACGGATCGTCGCCACGCGGGGGCGGCAGAAGCGGTCGGCCGACATCCGCGCCGACATCACCGGCAGTTACCTCGCGGGCGACCTCATCGTGCTGGTCAACGAGCACAGCGCCTCGGCCGCGGAGATCCTGTCCGGAGCACTGAAAGACCTCGAACGCGCCGGCACAAAGATCGTCGGAAAGCGGACCTTCGGCAAAGGCAGCGTGCAGAACGTCATCCCCATCCGCAGTAACCGGGCGTACCTGAAACTGACGACGGCGTACTATTACCTGCCGTCGGGCCGGCTGCTGCACCGACGGAACGGACAGGACGAATGGGGCGTGGACCCGAACCTCGAGGTGCTCATCACGCCCAAGCAGGTCAAGCGCTGGCTCGAACTGCGGCGGCAGACCGACCTGCTCCATCAGGACGAGGAACCGGTATGGCTCGACGAGGACCTCCGCAAGCAGTACGGGGAGGACTTCCAGCTTCAGACGGCCGTCCTGCTGCTCAGGTTGATGCAACTGAAGAACGCCCAGCCGGCAGCGTAGGGCGTCCAACTTCGCTGCACGCGAATCTTGGGCGAGCCCGTGCAGGCCCACAGACCATGCTGCACCAATTGAGCGCCAATCTACTGGCGGCTGCGCTCACGGCCGCATTGCTCACGTCGGGCTGCGGGCCGGGCGAGGCGCCTCCCTTACCGGCGACGCGACCGGCCGCACGCCGGCCGCAGCCCCCGGCTTCGCACCTTGAGCCCGCGCCGGTGCGCCCGTTCGCGATGGGCCGGCCCGACGGCGTGCTGCTCGTCACGGGCGGCATACACGGCATGCTGGAGATCTGTGACTGCCCCGGGCAGATGAACGCCGGCCTCGCGCGGCGAAGCGGCCTCGTCGCCAGCTATCGCGCGGCCTTCGACGGTGTATTCCTTCTCGACACCGGCGACGTGTTCGCCCTTGACGCCAACGACCTCCGCAATCGGTACATCCTGCGCGGCTACGCGCGAGTCGGCTACGACGCGGTCGTGCTCGGCCACAACGAATGGTCCAAGCCGGCCGGCTGGCTGAAAGACAGGCTCACCGCGCCGCCCAAGTACCTCTCCACAACGGTCGGGGCGAAGCGGCCTCAAGACCGCCTGGCTGTCGAGCGCGTGGTCACCGCGCGGTTGGGCGGCCGGTCCGTCGCATTCGTCAGCCACATGGCCGGGCGGGCGTGGTGGTTCTTCCCGCAGAAGCGGCTGAACGAACTCAAACGGCAGTCCGACACGCAGCTCTACCGTGATATCGCCGGTCTGAAGGCGGCCGGCAACGTCGTCGTCCTCGTCTGGCACGGCGGCGAGCCCGGCGCCCGCAAGGCGGCCGAGCAGTCCGGCGCTGACGTGGTCCTCCGCGGCCATACGACGCACGCCTCGCCGGAGTTCGTCCGCGTGGCCGGGCCGAACGGGCGGACCGCGTATCTCGCGCAGGCCGGGGGGACGGAAAACGTCGGGGCGCTGGCGATGAAGTTCGACGGCGCAAACGTCGGGGCGGCGGAGTGGCGGCTCGAGGTCACCGACGGACGCTGGCCGTACGATCAGCGCTTGCGCGACCTCTTCGACCAGTTCATCCGCGAGGTGAATCGGCGCCGAAGCCAGACGCAGCCGTCGCCCCAATAGGTCTGGCACGCACGAGCGAGTTCGCGGCGCAGCCCGGAGATCGCCTGTGGGTGCCCAGCCGCACAAACCACTCATAAACTATGGACGGCTTGCGGGGGCCACCCCCGAACACATCGCGCGAGAAGCGCGGGCAGTTCGCTACAATTCGCTGAATGCCGACGGATGCATCCGCCAACGTGGAGGCGCTTCGTGAGGGGCTCGCCGCCTGTGCCCTGTGCCCGCGCGCGTGCGGCGTGGACCGCGCCGCCGGCGCAACCGGCGCGTGCCGCGTCGGCCCGACGGCCGTCGTCGCCTCCGCCGGACCGCACTTCGGCGAGGAACCGTGCCTCGTCGGCCGCGGCGGCAGCGGAACCATCTTCCTCGCCGGGTGCAACCTCGAGTGCGTCTTCTGCCAGAACCACGACATCAGCCATCCCGCCCGTCTCGCCCACGCCGGCCGCGAGATGACGCCGGGGCAGATCGCCGACCTGGCGCTCGGCCTCCAGCAACGCGGCTGCGAGAACGTCAACTTCGTCTCGCCGACGCACGTCGCGCACGCCATCGCCGAGGCCGTCGTCCTCGCTCGCGGCCGCGGCCTCACCGTCCCCGTCGTCTGGAACTGCGGCGGGTACGAGTCCGTCGAGACGCTGCGGCGGCTGGAAGGGCTGGTCGAGATCTACATGCCGGACTTCAAGTGGGCGAACACAGCCGCGGGGCTCAAGTACTCCGGCGTGCCGGACTACCCGGCCGTCGCGACGGCGTCGCTCGAGGGGATGTACCAGCAGCTCGGCCCGCTCGCACTAGACGCCCGCGGCGTGGCGACGCGCGGCGTGCTCGTGCGGCACCTGGTCATGCCGGCCGACCTGGCCGGCAGCCTCGACGTGATCAACGCCGTCGCGCGGACGGCCGCCGGCTGCACAATCAACGTGATGGGTCAGTACCGGCCGTGCTATCGGGCGAGGGAGTTCCCGAAGCTTCTCGCCCGCGTGGACCCAGACGAGATCCTCGCCCTCCGCGCTTACGCCGCCAATCGCGGCCTCCGCCTCGCCGACTAACGAGCCGGGGCGCCGTGGTCTGCGTTGCCCCGGTGACCATCGGGGCAACGCAACCACGCGAGTTCCCTGCCGCTCGACTGGCTGCGTCGTTGCCAACGGGGCGCCACCCTCAAGCGAGGTCCCGGCGCAACCGGGGGAACGCTTGTGGGTGCGCCGCCCCAGAACCACCCACAAACCGCGGACGCCTTGTGGATGGCACCCTTCGAAACAACGAGGACGACGGCCCGGAGGGCCACGGGCCCACGGCTTGACAAGCAGGCCGTGGCACCCCAACGGTAACAGCAACCTTCGGCTAGAACCCCATGGCGGGCAGAACCTTCTCGGCAAAGCGGCGGCCGATGATCTCGTACCCGTCGCCGTCGGGGTGGAGTTGGTCGGGCATGTGCGGGTCGACCAGATCCTCGCCGAACAGCTCCCGCCCGTCGAAGTAGCGGATGTTCCCGTCGCCGCACGCCTTCAGCCGCTCGACGGCATCCTCCAGGTGCCCGCGCATCATCTCCAGCGTCAGCCCCCCGCCACCCGGCGTCCGCTCCCGCGGCGGTGAGAAGATCGGCGAGACGATTGCCAGGGGCGTCACGGGGTGGCCGTCGCGGACGGTGAGGATGAACCCGATCACGGCCGGCAGGAAGGCCCGCTGCCCTACCGACCCGCCGTGCATGTTGATCCCCAGCTTCAGGCTGATCACGTCCGCCGAGGCGTCGCGGATGATGCGGGCGACCGCCTGGTCGAGGTGGCACTGCCCGCCGTAGCCCAAGCTGGTCAGGTTGAGCCCGCGCATCCGGGCGGCCGTCGCCGGCCAGGTCCGCGCCGGGCTGTGGGCGGAGCGGCACTGTGTGATGGAACTGCCGTAGGTGACCCACTTCGGCCGCCCATCGTCCGCGACGGCCGGGCGTGCGTCGGCATCGGCCAGAAGCGCCTCGACGACCGTTGGATGGTCGGCCGGCAGCCATAGATCGACCGTCTTCGCACCTGCGGGCAGCGACGGGAACTCTGCCTCGCATCCCTCCGGCTCGACCTTGACCGTCGCCGGAAGCTCGCCTTCGATCACGAGGTCGAACCGGCGCGGTTCCGCGAACGGCCGGACGCGCACACCCACCTGCGACGCCCCCGTGCGGAATCGCAGCCGCACGCCCGTCGAGTGCTCCGCCCGCTGGACGAACCCCTCCGGCCAGTACAGCGGCAGCTTCTCGTGGACCAGACGCCACGGCTTGGTCCACCCGTTCCCCTTCTCGAACGAGACCGCCCCCTCGAACCATGACTCATCAACGGAGATTCTCTGCACGGATTGTCCTTTCCTGCCTGGGCGGCGCGCCGTCAACCCGAACGCCCGCGCCGGTAGCGCTTGGGGTCGAGGCCCAACCCCTCCACCTTGTATCTCAGGATTCTCGCGGTGGTGCCGAGGTCCCTCGCGGCCGCGGCGACGTTGCCGTTCGTCCGCTTCAGGGCATCGACGATAATGTCACGCTCGAAAAGGTCAACCCGCTCCTTGAGCGTACCGGTGCCGACGGTCTCCGACGCCTCTGACGTTTGCAGCGTCGGGGGCAGGTGGTAGCCGTGGATGACACCGTCGGTGCTGAGCAGCACCGCCCGCTCGATGCAGTTCTCCAGCTCGCGGACGTTGCCCGGCCAGTGGTACACAACCATCATGTTGATCGCCGGCGTGCTGATGCGGCGGACCTCCTTGTTCATCGCGAGGGCGTAGCGCTCGGCGAAGAAGTCCGCCAGCAGCAGGATGTCGTCTCGGCGGTCGCGCAGCGGCGGCAGAAATACGGGGAATACGTTGATACGGTAGTACAGGTCCTGGCGGAAGTCGCCGGCCTCGACCGCCTGCTCCAGGTCGCGGTTCGTCGCGCACAGAATCCGCACGTTCGCCTTGCGCGTCGCGTTGCTGCCGACGCGCTCGAACGTCTTCTCCTGAAGCACGCGCAGGAGCTTGACCTGCGTGGCCGGCGAGAAGTCACCCACCTCGTCGAGGAACAGCGTTCCTCCCTCGGCCTCTTCGACGCGCCCCTTGCGGGCGGCGATCGCGCCGGTGAACGCTCCCTTCTCGTGACCGAACAATTCACTCCCGAGCAGGTTCTCACTGAGCGCCGCGCAGTTCACCTTTACGAACGGGCCCTTCTTGCGCGGCCCGGCGTAGTGAATCGCGTGGGCCACGAGTTCCTTGCCCGTGCCGGACTCGCCCCGGATCAGCACCGTCGTGTCGCTGCCGGCTACCTGATGGATCGCCCGGTACACCTCGCGCATCGCGCTCGAGTTGCCGATGATGTTCTCCGGGCGGAACCGCTCTTCCAGCTCCGTCCGCAACCGCAGGTTCTCCTCCTCCAGCGCCTGCCGTTCCATCTCCACCATCCGCCGTGACTGCACGTCCTTGGCGATCATGCCGGCGACGATGCTCAGCGCCCGCACGTCCTCGTCGAGCGCCGCTGCCTCCTCGTAGGCCCGGTCCGCCGACAGCGTCCCCACCACGTCGCTGCCGATCTTGATGGGCACGCAGATGAAGCTCATCTCGCCTTCCTCGGCCTGGCGGCGGGCGTGCACGCGGTCGAGAAAGCCCGGCTCCTGCGACACGCGAGGCACCACGCCCGGCCGGCCCGTCTCGACGACGCGGCCGGTGACGCCCTCGCCCATGCGGTAGCGGACCTCGCGGCCGGCCCGAGCCGGCAGGTTGTGGGCGACCTCCAGCGTCAGTTCGCGGCGGTCGGGCGAGAGCAGCATGATAGTGCCGCGCCGCATGCCGAGTTGGTCATCGAGAATGTCGAGGACCTCGGCGAGCATTTCCCGCTGGCGGCCCTCGGAGGCGAGCACCTCGCTGATTCGGTACAGGGCCTCCAGCTCCCGCCGATGCCGCGCCGAGCCGTTCGGCGATTCCTTCACGGTTTGTTCTGTCGCCATGTTCGCTTCCTTCTGTGACCTCTGACCCAGCAGAGCCGACAAGACTGTATCATGAGCATCTTGAGCTGACAAGAGTGTAGTATTCATGTCCCCTACTCTCTGCGCAGTGCGAACAACGTAAGATATTTATATGAATGGATTTATGTGAATTCCTGTCCTTTGGCACGCCAGCTGCTGTCCCGTCATCGCATGGCCGGGCAACCTGCCCCGGCAGACGGTAAGGAGCGATACGGACATGGGCATGAGCGAACTGGACCGATTGGATCTTCCGACCCGACGCCCGCCAAAGCTGCTGCCTCGCCTGGCGGCCGTGGGGCTGGTGATGCTGTTGTTCTCCGCGCCGCTGCTGGCGGAGGACGCCGGCGCCGACCCCACGGCCGTCGGGCTCGACACCGTGTGGGTGCTCGTCGCCGCCTTCCTCGTCTTCTTCATGCAGGCGGGCTTCGGCATGGTCGAGGCCGGCTTCATCCGCACGAAGAACGCCTGCAACATTCTGACCAAGAACTTCATCGACTACTGCTCGGCGAGCATCATGTTCTTCCTCGTCGGCTACGCGATCATGTTCGGCGAGGGCAACGGCTTCATCGGGTTCAGCGGCTTCGCCCTCGAGGGCGACGTGCCGAACCCGTCGGGTGTGCCGCTGTGGGCGTACTGGCTGTTCCAGGCGGCGTTCTGCGGGGCGGCCGCCACCATCGTCGCCGGGGGCATGGCCGAACGGATGAAGTTCCCCGCCTACCTCATGTACACCGTGGTCATCAGCGGGCTCATCTACCCGCTGGTCGGGCACTGGATCTGGGGCGGCGGGTGGCTGGCGGAGATGGGCTTTGGCGACTTCGCCGGCTCGACGGTCGTCCACGCCACAGGCGGCTGGGCCGCCCTGGCCGGCACCCTGCTGCTCGGGCCGCGTATCGGCAAGTACGTCCGCAACGGTTCCGGCGACTGCAAGATCAAGGCCATCCCCGGGCACAACATCCCGCTGGCCAGCCTCGGCGTGTTCATCCTGTGGTTCGGGTGGTTCGGCTTCAACCCCGGCTCGACCGTGGCGGTCTCCGGCGACGGCGGGAGCCTGGCGGCCCTGGTCGCCCTGAACACGAACCTCGCCGCGGCCGCCGGCGCGGTGGTCGCCATGATCACCATTTGGATCGTCGGCGGAAAGCCCGACCTGTCGATGACCATGAACGGCTGCCTTGCCGGGCTGGTGGCGATCACGGCCCCGTGCGCGTTCGTCGCTCCGTGGGCGTCGCTGCTGATCGGCGCCATCGGCGGCGCGATCGTCGTCCTCGGCGCCCTGATGCTCGACCGCATCGGCGTGGACGACCCCGTCGGCGCCGTGCCCGTCCACGGGTTCAACGGCGTGTGGGGCACGCTGGCGGTCGGCCTGTTCGCCACGCCCGACCTCGCGGCCGGCGTTCTGGGCGGGCCGGGCCTGTTCTACGGCGGCGGGCTCGCCCAGCTCGGAATCCAGGCGCTCGGCTGCTTCGCCGTCGTCGCCTTCGTGTTCGTGAGCATGGGCGGCGTGTTCATCGCCATCGACAAGATTGTCGGCCTGCGGGTCTCTCGCGAAGAGGAACTCCGCGGCCTGGACGTCGGCGAGCACGGCCTCGAGGCCTACGCCGGGTTCCAGATCTTCGTGACGGAATAGGAAGGTGCGACCATGAAGCTGATTATCGCCTACATCCAACCGGAGAGGCTCAACGACGTCAAGCAGGCGCTGTACGCGGCCGCCGTGTACAAGGTCTCCGTAACCAACGCCCTTGGTTGCGGGCAGCAGAAGGGCTATCACGAGACGTACCGCGGGGTGGACATCGAAGTGAACCTTCTGAAGAAGATCCGTCTGGAGATCGGCGTGAACGAGCAGTTCGTGCAGCCGACCATCGACGCGATCGTCAAAGGCGCCCGAACGGGCAACATCGGCGACGGGAAGATTTTCGTCCTCCCGCTGGAACGATGCGTCCGCATCCGCACCGGCGAGGAAGGCCATGACGCGATCGGATAGGGCGCCGGGAGGACCAAGGCGCATTGTGTTCCAACAGAGAAACCCGGAAGAACAGAAGACACAAATGAACAGCCGAGCAGTGATATGGGTGACAGCGGCGGTCTTCTCGATGGCGGTCGCGGGCGCGGCGGGCGCCGAAGAGGCCGAAGCGCCCCGCGCCTGGGACAAGCCCTTTACGTTCAGCATCGACTACACGCTGGTCAGCGACTACGTGTGGCGCGGCATCAACCTGTCGGAGTACTCCGGGGAGGGCCGCGAGAAACTGAACCACCAGATGACCGTGGGCCTCTCGCTCGACACCGAGAAGCTGACGGGCACCGACTTCGGCACCCTTTCCGGGTCCTTCTGGTTCGAGTGGTACGCGGGCCAGAACGATGCAGCCTTCGGTGGCGGCGCCCATCACCTGCAAGAGGTGGACTACACGTTGTCCTGGAGCTACGACGTGCCCGGCACGCCGGTGGGCGTCGAGCTGGGCTGGATCGCATATCAGTTCCCGTGGATCGCGGGCGACGACGCCCAGTGGACGCACGAGGTGTACGCGGCCGTCAGCTTCGACGACAGCGTCCTGTTCGGGCAGCCTGTTCTCAACCCGTACTTCGCGTACTACCTTGACCTGGACGACGTGCGCGGCAGTTGGATGGAGCTGGGCGTCAGTCACGACTTCGCGATGTCCGACTGCGGCCTGGCCGATACGCCGGTGCTCAAGGACGTGACCGTCACGCCGTCGCTCGTACTGGGGATCGATCACCGCTACTACGACAAGGGCGGCGTCGGCGCCTCGGGCTCGACCGGCACACGACTGGGCAATTTGCAGTACGGGCTCGACGTGGGGCTCGACCTCGGCAGTGCCCTCGGCCTGCCTGAGGAGTACGGGGCGCTCAGCCTTAACGGCTTCCTGAGGTATAGCCAGGCGTTCCACGATGAGAGCTCGGCCGTCAACGACGAGTTCTGGGGCGGGATGACGGTCGGGTATGAGTGGTGACCGCGGCTGGCGCGGGGCGGACGTTCCTGAAGTCCGCTGCTCAGAGAGCGACATAAACGTTGCACATATAGGCATACAGAGACATAAATGTGGCGCTATTGCCGGGAGCTGTTCAGGTTGGATTCCCTGCAAAGGCTTTTTTGAAAAAGCCTTACGGGAATTCTTGGGTTCTGGCACGGCGGCTGCAATGAGAAGGCGCGTAGGCCGGCCCAGTCCATGGGACTCTTGCGGCCCGGCCGGGAACAAGGCAACCTTTAAGGGAAGAGGAGCCAAGACATGACGCCGAAGGATTTCTTTGAGTTCGCCAGGAAGCACGACGCGAGGATGGTGGACCTGAAGTTCGTCGATCTGCTGGGTACGTGGCAACACTGCTCGTACCCGCTGGCGACGTGGGACGACGGGACGTTCGAGGAAGGGCTGGGCTTTGACGGCTCGTCCATCCGCGGCTGGCAGGACATCCACCAATCGGACATGATCGCCATCCCCGACCCGGCGACGACGAAGATGGACCCGTTCTTCGCCCGGCCGACGGTCAGCATCATTGCCGACATCAAGGACCCAACCAGCGGTGAGGACTACACCCGAGACCCGCGCCACGTGGCGCGCAAGGGCGTAGAGTACCTCAAGTCCACGGGCTTGGCGGACACGTGCTACATCGGGCCGGAGCCGGAGTTCTTCATCTTTGACCAGGTCCGGTACGTCCAAAACCAACACACCGGCATGTACGAGATCGACTCCGTCGAGGGCGCCTGGAACACCGCGCGCTTTGAAGAGCCGAACCTCGGCTACAAGCCGTCGTTCAAGGGCGGGTACTTCCCCGTCAGCCCCACCGACACCTACCACGACCTCCGCGGCGAGATGGTCGAGGAGCTCGAGAAGGTCGGCGTCGTCGTCGAGGCGCACCATCACGAGGTCGCCACGGCCGGGCAGAGCGAGATCGACATGAAGTTCGCCGAACTGCTCAACATGTGCGATCAATTCATGTGGTACAAGTACGTCATCAAGAACGTCGCCAAGCGGCACGGCAAGACCGTGACGTTCATGCCGAAGCCGGTGTTCGAGGACAACGGCAGCGGGATGCACTCGCACTTCTCGCTGTGGAAGGACGGCGAGCCCCTGTTCGCGGGCGACAAGTACGCCGGCTTGAGCGACATGGCCATATGGGCGATCGGCGGTCTGCTCAAGCATGCGCCCGCGGTGCTGGCGTTCGCGGCGCCGACGACGAACAGCTACCGGCGCCTCGTGCCGGGCTTCGAGGCGCCGGTGAACCTCGTGTACTCGGCGCGCAACCGCTCGGCCGCCATCCGCATCCCGATGTACTCGTCGAGTCCGAAGGCCAAGCGGCTCGAGTTCCGCTGCCCTGACCCGACGGCGAACGGGTACCTGGCGTGGACGGCGATGTTGATGGCCGCCCTCGATGGCATCGAGAACCGCATCGATCCGGGCGAGGCCCTCGACGTGGACATCTACGAGCTGTCGCCCGAGGAGTTGGCGAAGTATCCCCACACGCCGCCGACGCTCGAAGAGGCGATCGAGGCCCTCAAGGAGGACCATGCCTTCCTGAAGGCCGGCGGGGTCTTCACCGACGACCTCATCGAGGCGTGGATCTCGTGGAAGGCGGAAAATGAACTCAAGCCGCTGGCGCTCCGACCGCACCCGCACGAGTTCCACCTGTACTACGACAGTTGATCGGGCCCTGAGGAGCCGGCGCGCGTCGCCGGGCAGCGTTCCCGCGGCGCAAGAAGGTTCCTTTTCCCTGGCGGCCGGGGCGGGTCGATTCGTCGGCCTGCCCGGCCGCTTGTCTCCACGGTCCGGCCGTTTGGCAAGACAAGCATATCTAATAAGTAATATCAAATATATTAGCTCATCTACATGGAGACTTCGCCCTCGCCGCGCCCTAGAATTCGGGGGTGGAGCCGTGTGCACGTCCGGCGCCGAACGGCGCCAGGGTTCGCACGCGATGCTGCCCTGACGCAGTGGGTACGATCATGACGGCCGTGCCGCAACAGAACTTCGGGCTCTATGAACCTCGCCGCGAACACGACGCCTGCGGCATCGGGGCCGTTGTGGACATCTCCGGGCGGCGCGAGCACCGCATCGTTGAATTGGGCGGGAAGATCCTGCTGAACCTCCAGCATCGCGGGGCGGCCGGCGCCGATGAAACCACCGGTGACGGCGCGGGGATCCTGTTCCAACTGCCGCACGAGTTCCTGGCCGAGGAGGCCGGGCGGCTGGGTCTGACGCTGCCCGACCCCGCCGCGTACGGCGTGGCGATGGTCTTTCTGCCGCGCGGCGATGGCCCGCGCAAGGCGTGCGAGAGCGCAGTTGCGGACGCCGCCACTCATTACGGCCTCGCGCCGCTGGGCTGGCGAGACGTGCCGTGCGACAACACCTGCCTGGGCGACCTCGCCCGCGAGGCCGAGCCGGTCGTCCGCCAGCTCTTCGTCGGCGGCGAAGGCGCCGCAGGCGACGAGTTGGAGAACCGGCTTTACCTCGCCCGGAAGCGCGCCGAGCGCCTGGTCCACGAGCAGGTCGGCGACGCCGCCACGGACTTCTACGTTGCGACGATGTCCGCCCGGACGATCTGCTACAAGGGGATGTTCTTCGCCCCGCAACTCTTCGCCTACTACGGCGACCTCCGCGATGCGCGGCTCGCCACCTCGCTGGCGATCGTCCACCAGCGCTACAGCACGAACACGTTCCCGAACTGGCGGCTGGCCCAGCCGATGCGGGTCGTCGCCCACAACGGCGAGATCAACACGCTCTCGGGCAACCGCAACCGCATGCGCTCGCGCGAAATGCGGATGGCCTGTCCGCCGCTCGGCGACGACCTCACCGACCCCAAGCCCGTCCTCACCGAGGGCGCCAGCGACTCCGCCCAGTTCGACAACGCCCTCGAACTGCTTATCCGCGCCGGCCGCTCGCTGCCCCACGCGATGATGATGATGATCCCCGAGGCGTTCGGCCCGGCGTATCACATCAGCACGGACAAGCGGGCCTTCTACGAGTATCACGCGGCCATCATGGAGCCGTGGGACGGCCCGGCCGCGATGGTCTTCACCGACGGGCGACTGATCGGCGGCACGCTCGACCGCAACGGCCTGCGTCCGGCCCGCTACACGGTGACCACAGACGGCCTGGTGGTTCTCGCCAGCGAAACCGGCGTGATCGAGTTTCCGCCGGAGACGGTGCGGGCGAAGGGGCGTCTTCAGCCCGGCCGGATGTTCCTCGTCGATACCGAGCAGGGGCGGATCCTCTCGGACAACGAGGTCAAGAGCCGCGTGGCGCGCAGCAAGCCGTACCGCCGGTGGCTGGAGCAGAATCGCATCGAGCTGCGGGGGCTGTTTCAGCCGGCCGCCAGCCGACAGCGCGAGCCGGAGGAACTCGCCCGCCTGCTTCGCGCGTTCGGCTACACGCGCGAGGAGTTGTCGATGGTGCTGCTGCCGATGGCGGTCAACGCCCAGGAGCCGATCGGTTCCATGGGCAACGACGCCCCGCTGGCGGTGCTTTCGGACCAGCCGAAGCCGCTGTTCGCATACTTCAAGCAGTTGTTCGCGCAGGTGACGAACCCGCCGATCGACCCGTATCGCGAGGGGCTCGTGATGAGCCTGATGAGCTTCACGGGCAAGCGGAGGAACCTGCTCGACGAGACGCCGGAGCATTGCCGGCAACTGAAGCTGCCCCACCCCATCCTGACCAATGACGACGTGGCCCGCCTGCGCGAGGTGAAGCGAGACGACTTCCGGATCGCGACGATCGATGCCCTGTTCGACGCCGAGGCCGACGACCCCGGCGAGGCGCTGCGGCGCGGCGTCGCCGAACTCCTCAACGGCGTCGAGAAGGCCATCGCCGACGGGGCTTCGCTGATCATCCTCTCCGACCGAAGCGTGTCGGCCACACGGGCGGCCATCCCGTCGCTTCTGGCGACCTCGGCCGTGCATCACGCCATGCTGCGGAAGAACCTTCGCGCCGAGGCGGGGCTCGTCGTCGAATCCGGCGAGCCGCGCGAGGTCATGCACTTCTGCCTGCTGTGCGGGTTCGGCGCCAACGCGGTGAACCCATACCTGGCGTTCGACGCCCTGGCTGAACTGTACCGCCGCGGCGAGGGCGAGGAGGACCTCGAGGCCGAGGACCTCATCGACCGGTACATCACGGCCGTCAAGAAGGGCCTCCTCAAGACGATGTCCAAGATGGGCATCTCGACGCTCCGCAGCTACCGCACGGCCCAACTCTTCGAGGCGATCGGCCTGTCGCGCGAGGTGGTGGACGAGTACTTCACGGGCACGACGTCGCGGATCGCCGGCGTGGGCCTCGCCCAAATCGCCCGCGACGCCCTCGCCCGCCACGCGGACGGCTTCGCCCCGCGCCCGCCGGGCGCGCTCGAACTCGACTTCGGCGGCGAGTACCACGTCCGCACGGACGGCGAGCATCACTTGTGGAACGCCGGGACGGTGACGAAGCTCCAGCACGCGGTAACGTACGACGACGCGAAGGCGTACGAGCAGTACGCCGCGGCCGTCAACGACCAGTCGCGCCGCCACGCGACGCTGCGCGGGTTGTTCGAGTTCGTCCCCGGCGAGCCGGTGCCCCTGGAGGAGGTGGAGCCGGCGGAGGAAATCGTGAAGCGTTTCTGCACGGGCGCGATGTCGCACGGGTCGATCAGCAAGGAGGCGCACGAGTGCCTCGCGGTGGCCATGAACCGCCTGGGCGCAATGAGCAACACGGGCGAAGGCGGCGAGGACCCGGCGCGGTACATCGTCGATGACAGCGGCGACTCGCTGAACTCCGCCATCAAGCAGGTGGCGTCGGCGCGGTTCGGCGTGACGATCGAGTACCTCGCCCACGCGAGAGAACTCCAGATCAAGATGGCCCAGGGCGCCAAGCCCGGCGAGGGCGGCCAGCTTCCCGGCCACAAAGTGACCGACGAGATCGCCCGCCTCCGCCACGCGACGCCCGGCGTGACGCTGATCTCTCCGCCGCCGCACCACGACATCTACTCGATCGAGGACCTCGCGCAACTGATCTACGACCTCAAGTGCGCCAACCCGGGCGTGAAGGTGTCGGTCAAACTCGTCGCCGAGGTGGGCGTGGGCACCATCGCCGCGGGCGTCGCCAAGGGCAACGCCGACGAGGTGCTCATCAGCGGGCACGACGGCGGCACGGGCGCCAGCCCGCTGAGCAGCATCAAGCACGCGGGTACCCCGTGGGAGTTGGGCCTCGCCGAGACGCAGCAGGTGCTGGTGATGAACGGCCTGCGCGACCGCATCCGCGTGCAGACCGACGGGCAGCTCAAGACCGGGCGCGACGTGGTCATCGCCGCCCTGCTCGGGGCCGAGCGCTACGGCTTCGGAACAGCGTCGCTGGTGTCGATGGGCTGCATCCTCATGCGCAAGTGCCACCAGGGCACCTGCCCCGTCGGCATCGCCACGCAGATGCCCGAGCTGCGCAAGCGATTCCACGGAAAGCCCGAGTACGTCGAGCGGTTCATGCGGTTCGTCGCCGAGGAAGCCCGCCGCGTGATGGCCGACCTCGGCTTCCGCACCTTCGACGAGATGATCGGCCGCGTGGACCGGCTGAGCACGCAGAGAGCCGTCGAGCATTACAAGGCCAGCGGGCTGGACTTCGCGGCCGTGTTCCAGCCGCCACCCGAGGGCAGGCCCGTCCGCTGCATCCGCTCGCAGGCGAAAACGCTCGCGGACCACCTCGACCGGCAGATCCTGCCGGAAGTGGAGGACAGCATCCAGCGGGCCGCGCCCGCCCGGCTGGAGTTGCCCATCCGCAACGTGCACCGGACGGTCGGGACGATCCTGAGCAACGCCATCGTCCGCGCCCGCGGCGCGGCGGGCCTGCCCGACGGCACGATCGACCTTACGTTCCGCGGCTCGGCCGGGCAGAGCTTCGGCGCGTTCCTCGCCCCGGGCGTGACGTTGCGGCTCGTCGGCGACGCCAACGACTACCTCGGCAAGGGGCTCTCGGGCGGGCGCATCGTCGTCCAGACGCCGCCCGGCTCGCCGTATCAGTCGCACGAGAACATCCTCGTCGGCAACACGCTGCTGTACGGGGCGACGAGCGGCGAGGTATTCATCAACGGGCTGGCGGGCGAACGGTTCGCGGTCCGCAACAGCGGCGCCACGGCCGTCGTCGAGGGCGTCGGCGACCACGGGTGCGAGTACATGACCGGCGGCACGGTGGTGGTACTCGGCCAGACGGGGCGGAACTTCGCCGCGGGCATGAGCGGCGGCATCGCGTACGTCCTCGACGAGCGGCAGCTCTTCGACACACTGTGCAACCTGGAGATGGTGGACCTCGAGAGCGTGTGGCAGGAGGCGGACCGGCAGCGGCTGCACGAGCTCGTCGAGCGGCACGCGGAGTGGACCGGCAGCCGCCGGGCCAAAGCCCTGCTCGACAACTGGCGCGAGATGGTCGAACGCTTCGTCAAGGTCATCCCCATCGACTACCGCAAAGCCCTGGAACGGCTCCGCGACCGCGAACGCGCCCGCAACGAGTACACCCCCGCCACCGAGGAGGTGTTCCATGGCTAAGCCCACGGGATTCCTCGAATACTCGCGGGAGGAGGTCGCCCACCGCCCCGTCGCCGAGCGGGTCGGCGACCACCTGGAGATCGACCTGCCGCACCCGGACGAGGCCGTGCTCCGCCAGGCCGCCCGGTGCATGGACTGCGGCATCCCGTTCTGCCACGCGGCCGGCTGCCCGGTGGTCAATCGCATCCCCGAGTTCAACGACCTCGTGTACCGCGGCCGCTGGCGCGAGGCGTGCGAGAATCTGCACTCGACGAACAACTTCCCCGAGATCACCGGCCGCGTGTGCCCCGCCCCGTGCGAGGCCGCCTGCACGCTCGGCATCAACGACGACCCGGTGCTCATCAAGCACATCGAGTGGCAGGTCGCGGAGCGCGGCTGGCGCGAGGGCTGGATCGTCCCGCAACCCGCGCGGCAGCGGACCGGCCGGCGCGTCGGCGTGGTCGGCTCGGGGCCGGCGGGGCTGGCAGCCGCCCAGCAGCTCGCCCGACTCGGCCACGAGGTCGTCGTCTTCGAGAAGGACGACCGCCCCGGCGGCCTGCTGCGGTACGGCATCCCGGACTTCAAGCTCGACAAGGTCGTCCTCGACCGCCGCCTCGACCAGATGCGGGCCGAGGGCGTCCGCTTCGAAAACGACGTCCGCATCGGCGAGGACATCTCCGCCCGCTACCTCCGCAAGATGTTCGACGCGGTCTGCCTGACGATGGGCGCCGGCGTGCCGCGCGACCTGAACGTGCCCGGGCGCGGGCTCGAGAACGTCCTGTTCGCCATGGACTTCCTCACGCGCCAGAACCGCGCCAACGCCGGGCTGCCCGGCGCCGACCCGCAGCGCGTCACCGCGCAGGACCGCATCGTCGCGGTCATCGGCGGCGGCGACACCGGCAGCGACTGCGTCGGCACGGCGAGGCGGCAGGGCGCGAAGGAGATCCACCAGTTCGAGATCCTCCCTGAGCCGCCGCCCGATCGCCCCGACGACACGCCCTGGCCGCTCTGGCCGCGAATCCTCCGCACCTCCAGCTCGCACGAGGAAGGCTGCCGGCGCCGCTGGTGCGTGCTGACCAAACGACTGACCGGCGTCGGCATCCGCGTGAACAAACTCCACGGCTGCGAGGTCGAGTGGACCCGGCGCGCCGGCGAGTGGCGGATGAAGGAGCTGCCCGGCACCGACTTCTCCCTGCGCGTCGATCTCGTGCTGCTGGCCATGGGCTTCCTCCACGTCGAGCACGGCGGGCTCATCGACGCTCTCGGCCTGCCGCTCGACCCGCGCGGCAACGTCGTCGTCGATGACCACGGGCGAACGCCCGTGCCCGGCGTGTTCGCCGCCGGCGACACCAGCCGCGGCGCGTCGCTCGTCGTCCACGCCATCGCCGCCGGCCGCCGCGCCGCCGAAGGCATCGACCGCTGGCTCCGCGGCGAATAGCTACAGCCGGCGGTACATGTCCTTGCGGTCGGCGACGCGGACGACCCACACCACCAGCACGCGGCCGAACACCTGATACACCACGCGGTAATCGCCCACGCGAATCCGGTACGCGTCCTCCGCCCCCGTCAGCTTGCGGCAGCCCGCCGGCCGAGGGTCGCGAGCCAGCCGGTCGATCACCTTCGCGATCCGCCGCCGCCGCGGCTTGGCGATCCGCCCCAGCGCCTTCTCCGCCCGCGGCTTGATCTCGATTCGGTACGCCATCGCCTACAGGCCCAAGGCCTTCTTGACCTTCGCCCACGGCTTCGTCGGCTCGTCCTTCGCCTTGCGGATGGCGTCCAGGTCGAGCTTGTCCTCCAGCCGCTCGAGCAGTTCGAAATCCTCCACCGGCACGAGGGCGAACAGGCTCCGCCCGCGTCGCTCGACCACCACGCGCTCGCCGCGAAGCGACACGCGGTTGCCCAGGTCGGCCAGCCGCTCCCGGACCTCGCTGATCGGGATGTTCGTCATGGCGTGTCTCCAATATACCGAATCGTACAAATAGTACGAAACGTACAATTAGAGGGCAAACGAATTCCGTGGCTCAGTCGCTCAGGAAATCTCACCACCGCGTGACGGTGCCCTCGAGCGGATCGACGCGCAGCTCGGGGCGCAGCTCGATGATCTTCGGCAGCACGCGGAGATTCGGCACGGCCGGCCAGTTGTAGATCCGCGTCAGTTCCAGCGCCAGATACGCCAGGTCGCACCGCCCGCCGCGGCCCGCCACGGCGCCGAATACCTCGCGCCAGAAGTCCTCGAGAATCTCCCGCCGCGCCCGGCGCGACATCACCTCCAGGTTCGACGCCTCGATCTGCCGGATCCGCTCACGCGTCAGCCCGTACTTCTCCGCCAGCCGACCCAGCGACCACACGCCGTCCTCGCTCAGCCCCAGCCGCTTGTGCAGAATATCGACGTCCCGCAGATCGTCCGTCGTCATCGAAATCAGGCTCTGCGCGAACGACTCGAACGAACTCAAGTCGATCCGGTCGGCCGGGCCGCCGTCCAGAAGAAGCCGCCGAAGCTCCCCGTGGATGATGTCCAGACTCGTCGGCCCGAACCCCCACTGCTCCAGCAGACGGTCCATCGGCACGGTGAGCAACTCACCAATCGTCTTGACGCCGAGCGACTCGACGGCCCGCAGCGCCCGCCCGTTCAGCGCCAGCTCGAAGACCGCCGCCTTCGGCCGGTAGGACGGATCCATCTCCTCCGGGCGGAGTGCAAGCTGCACGCCGCGGGCGAAGATCGGCATCTTGTTGAGGTGTTCCTCGGTGCAGGGCCGCTTGCCGAGCCCGGCCGGCACCTGCACGATCACATGCTTTCTTGGACGTCCTGGTCTTCGTTTTTCCATGGCGTAGGTTTTCGGCAAACCGTCTCGCGTTGTCAAGGGGTGATTTTTCGCGTTCCGCCCGAGCCCTTCGCCAAAACCGGACGGCATGGAACGCGGAGGCCGCGAAGCTCGCAGAGCCACGGCGGCTCGCCGGCCGGCGCCTCCCGGCCGATTTCTTGCGCGTTCTTGCCCGGATTCGCGGAACCTTGCGCAAGCTTGCGCGCCCTTGCGCGCCCTTGTTCGCCCTTGTTCGCCCTTGTCGGTATTTGCCCAAATTTGCACAAGGAATCTCGTATAAGTACCTATCAAATAGTGACTTATCACTTCGACGCGTGCTCCAGCGCTTGTTCCAGTTCGGCAAGACGCAATACGGGGTCTCCGGCCTCCGGAGCGCCCGCGTCACGGCCGGGCTCCGCAGGCGTCCGCCGGGCGGCCGATTTCCCGCCCCGGCCGCGGGGGCGCCTCTTCTGCTTCGGCATCGCCGACCCCCGAAGCAGGTTCTCACACGCCTTCCGCGTGGCCTCGGAGCCGCGTTCCTGCATGATCTCGATGAGCCGCTCGGCCACCGTGCGCATCCAGTTGAGGCGGTGCTGCTCGACGACCATTTCCGCGATCTCGCGGCGAAGGGCGAGCTTCTTGCGGAGCTGCTTGCTGCGGAGCATCCGCCGCATGATGCTGGGGGGCAGGTCGAAGAAGCGGAGGATCATGTCGGCGTCCATGCGGGCGTCGCTGATCCAGTGATACAGCGTCCGGGCGTTCTTCTTCGGGCCGTTGGGCCAATCGAACGGGTTGTCGCCATAGCTTTCCATCGCGGTCCTCCCGGGGGTAGAGCGTTGCGGGGTGAATGTCTCATATCTATATAACAGATAGAGTCGATAAAGTCAACACGATTCTTCGAGAATCTTGCGAACGGAGTGCGAATCCCGCCCCGGCACAGAGATTTTTCTGACGGGATGACGGGATGGACAGGATGGGGCTGAGCCGGAACGGCTCGCATCCATCAGCCGCAAGTGGGGGGAGGAGCGGCAGAGCGGCCCGCACAGCCTGGCTCTTGGAGTGAAGCCGGGCAGCGCCTACTTCCTGCCGTTGCCATTCTTGGGCGGTGGCGGGGTCACGATATCGCCTGTCGTCGTCGGCTTCGGCTGGTAGCCCGCCGAAGGCGGTTTCTGCGTCACCTTGGGCTGATAGCCAGCGCCCAAGCCTTTCTCGATGACCTGCCCGGGCTTGGCCCCATGCTGTTTAGTCGCTTCTGCCATTGGTCTCGTCCTGATCCGGCTGCGCGCGTCCGTCAGTCAAAGAGCCCGGCTGCCGCGACTATTTCGCCTTCTTGAGGCCGAACAGCCGCTCTACGGCCCGATCGACCTTGCGCTCAAGGGGGGGCAGTTCTGCTGTTTTGCCCTTGGCCTTGAGCCGGTGCAATTGCTTGGAGAGCGACGCCAGGTCGCGGTGCAGGGCGGCCTTCTTGTCGAAAACCGGTATGCCGACGGGTTCCATGACGGAGGGGGCGCCGAAACCGCGCCCCGCGGACGAGAAGGACTTGAGGAACTCCCGCACCGGCTTGGAATTCAGCACGGCGCAGAGGTAGTGGGCCTCGTCCTCGTTGTCCGTGGGAATCAGTGAAGTCGTGTCGGTGGCGATGATCGCCTTGTGCCCGAACGGCGTCTTGTGCTGCGAAACAACGGCGGCCACAAGATCGCTGGCCATACGCTTCCACACGACGCGGTATCGAGCCACCGTGTAGGGACCAATGCCGAACATCGCATAGAACTCGGTCCGTTCCGCAAGCTGCCGAACAGTCTTGGAGCCGCGAGAGAGCAGGACCTCCTTGAATCGCGTGAGGTAGACGTAGGTCTGCGGCCACTCCTTCTTCATGCGGGAGGCGGGGAATGGCTGGCAAGTCGCAGGGTCTTGAACCATTAACAGATACATGCCCGGGCTCGCCCCCCATCGCTCGATGTCGGCCCCGCTCGCTCCCGGGAACACGAGGTCCTTCTCCACAACAGCCTGTACCGATCTAATATCACGCTTCCCCCGATCATGCATGTTGCTGACAAGCAGACTTCCGTCGGACATCACTTGATCGAGAGTCAGCCAGAAGACGCCGTAGGGCTCGACTCGCGCACCCAGACGTGCCTTATAGGGGTTCTGTCCGGCAATCTTGGTCAGGTGGGCCTGCTTGGGCGAGAACGTCTGCCACGCCCCGGTTCGCTTGCCGATGGGGCGCGCCTTGAGGCGCGATTTCTTGAGCATACCAAGGGCGTCAGGCAGTGCCGTGCCCGTGGGGATCTTCCCCACGCCCTTGCGCCGCTTCCAGACTGTATAGGGCACCGGGTAGCGAGTCGCCTTGCCCTTCTCGAGCACGATCATGGCCGTTTTGTTCGCGGCCCCCTCGAACGGCTGCACGGTGACCAGATCGTGGGCCTTGATCACCTTGAGGTCCTCTCCGGGGCCAAGGCTGAAGCGCCGGAAGCCTTCTCCCGCCCCTTTTGACTTGAACACCTCCTGCGTGATCAGAAAGGCCAAGATGCCCTTCTTCGGCAGGTAGTAATCGGCGGCGGCGCAAGTAAACAGCATCGAGAAGTCTTTCTCGCCGCCCCCCAAGCGCGCGGCGTGTCCTTTGAGAGAGAACAACCCATATTTCTTCCAGAGCGAGAGCGTCGCCTCGCGGTATTCTTCGGATAGGTACCCCCAGCGGACCCACGGCGGGTTGCCCACGACGAAATCAAAGGGGTCGGCCACGAGCGGCGCAAAGGAGTTCTTGAGGAGTCTGGCCCAGATCCCGTTCTTGTCTTCCTGCTCCAGCTTGAGGATCTCTCTGTAGAAAGCGTCCACCACTTCTTCATGCGGCGGGAAAACGAGGCCCTCTTCTCGCAGGCGACCCAGAGCCTCCTTCGGGCTATAGCCGCCCTTGGCCATTTCCTCGACGAGAGGGGCTGCCCTTCTCATCAGGAAGCCGTTTTGTACGACCCAGATCGAGGGTACATGGAACGGGCCGACGGATGTCTTCACCCGAACCACCCCCTCTTCGCCACTGAAAAGAGAGCCCACAGATTGCTTCGGCCAGAGCACGGAATCCGCCAGGTAGACCGGGATTTCGACTGATGGCTGGTGATCGATCAACTCGCCGAAGGCAAACAGGTAGTTCGTGCGAGCGGCAATGACCGCGAGGGGGTTGAGGTCGAACCCCCAGATGTTGCCGAGGATTCTCTTGGCCGCCTCCACCTTTGGAAGCCCTTTGTCCTTCGCCTGCTGTCTGGCTCTCCGAATGGCAAGGACAAGAAACGTGCCGGACCCGCACGCCGGGTCGAGGAAGCGAAGGCTCGGATCGCCTTTGTAGCCCGCCTCGTCGATAACCAGTTCGGCGAGCCAGTCCGGCGTGTAGTATTCGCCGAGGTTATGACGCACCTCGGCCGGAACGAGGTATTGGTACAGACGCTTGAGCAAGTCGCGCTGTGCCTGCGGGGCAATCGTCTCCGTGGCCGGCTCAAATTCATCTAGCCGCCGGGCGACTTCGCGCACGGTGTGCTCGACGCGTGGGGAGAACGCATCGAGATACCATCGGAAGAAGTCGCCCTCCAGGAAGTTCGTCACCCGGCGCTTCGCGTACACGCCGCCACTCTCAATGTCCTCCAGCTTGTCTCGCAGCGCGTCCTGATCAGCATGTGCGAGGTCGGCCGAGAAGGACGATTTGATGGGGTTGAGAGAGATCGAAAGCAGCTCGGCCGCGATCAACTTCATCAGGAAGACGAAGTAGGTGTGTACGCAGAACAGCAGCACCTGAAAGTCGGCCTCGGGGCTTAGACCGTACGTCTTTGCCAGCGTCTTGGCCTGCTTGGCGGGGCTGCCCATGAAGTGCTCGCCGTACACGATGCCGAACAGCCGCTGCCACTCGCCGAAGAGCACGCGGGCCCTCGGCCCGCTCGTCCAATTCTCCATCGCGTCGTAGAACGCCGCCACCGCTTCACGGGCAAGTTCGCCTTCGGGACCAAAGACATCCGCGAGTTCGTTGGCGGTTAGCAGTCGCCGCGACAGCGCGCGCAGGTACGTCAGCAATGTCCGGGCCGATTGGCGGTCGAACGGATACGGCCCGACCATCGCAAAATCGGTTTCCTTGAGCGCCGTTTTGGGCGCGGCCTTCTCTCCGCGATAGTGGACGAAGAAGATCTTCTCGCCGTCAAAACCCACCCCCACCAGCTTGGGATCGAACAGGAAAAGCGCGTCACTTCGAACCGCGGCTTCATCCCGAAGGTAGTCAACCAGTTGCTTGAAAGCATGGTCAACTGCCCGGGCCGCGTCGAACGACGACGGGGCTTCGTACTCGATAATGACTTGCCCGTGAACCGCGTCCGAACGCCCCCGAAACACGGTCTTGGTGGCCTTCTCGTACTGCGCCTGCGTCTCTATCCCCAGGTCTGACTTGAGCGGATCGAGGGCCTTCTCAAAGCCGATGCGCAGGTCCTCCTCAGTGCTCGCGTGTCCCATGACCTGTTTGGTGGCGGAGACGAGCCTGTCCGCAACGCGGATGATCGAATCGTCCGCTGTTACGACTGTCAGGTGTCCTTCTTCCGCGTTCATTCAGGCATCCCTTCCTGCGGCCGTGCGTCCCGCGACGGAAAGGATAGCCGAAAAGGCCCCGAACGCAAGCCGCAACGTGGTTGCGGGGGCATGGCCTGCGGCCTTAGCCCCGCAGCCCACGCCACCCGACCGACTGACCAACCGACCAACTGACCAACCGACCGACTGACCAACCGACCAACTGACCGACCGACCCGCCACCGGCTACCGGCTCCCGGCTCCGCTCGGAAGCTGCGCCGTGGCAAGCCGCCGCGGCCTCCGGCTACCGGCTCAGCCCTTCGACTTCGGTCAGGGCTTTCGCTCTGCCTGCCCGCCGAGCCGTCAGAGCGACAGGAAGTTCCGCAGCAGCGTATGCCCCGTGTCGGTGAGAAAGCTTTCCGGGTGGAACTGGACGCCCTCGGTGGGGTGCGTCTTCGAGCGCAGGCCCATGAGTTCGTTCTGATCCACGGTCCACGCCGTCTGCTCGATGTCCGCATCGAGCCCCTCCGGATCGACCGTCAGGCTGTGATACCGCGTCGCGGTGAACGGGTTCGGCAGCCCCGCCAGCACGCCCCGCTCGTCGTGGCGGATCTCGCTCGTCTTGCCGTGCATCATCCGCCCCGCCCGGACCACGTGTCCGCCGAACACCTGCCCGATGCACTGATGCCCCAGGCACACGCCGAGAATCGGCACCTTCCCGTGGAAATGCCGCACGAAGTCGCACGAATACCCGGAATCATCCGGCGTGCCCGGGCCCGGCGAGATGATCAGGTGCGTGGGCTTGCACTCCGCCTCGACGGCCGGGGGGGCCATGCGATCGTTGCGGATCACGCGAATGTCGCCCTCGCCGGCCGTCGCCGGCAGCCCCAGCTCGCCGATCCGCTGAACGAGGTTGTAGGTGAAGCTGTCGTAATTGTCGATAATCACAATCACGAGCGCATCGTATCTTGACCGGCGCGGACGGTCAAGCGCGGCCGCCCGGGCGCGCTGCGCGAGGGTTTTTCGGCAACCCGCGGGCGGCTCGTGCGTCTAGTATTACATGGAAGCGGTCCGCGCGCGGACCGGAGGTCTGCCATGAGAATCTGGGGACATTTTGCCCTCGCGGTCGTTGTCGCCGTCGCAGCCGTGCCCGTCCAAGCAGACGAGGCCCCCGCCCCGCCGCCGCCCGCCGCCACCCGCGAGCAGAAGGTCGCCTCGCTGTTGGAGCAGGTGCGGACGGCCGTCCACCCCGGCGCCGCGGCCGCCGCGTACGCCCGCGCCAACGCGCTCAAGCCCGGCAACGTCGAGGTGCACGAGACGTACCTCAAGCGGATGCTGCGGTTCGGGCTGCCGCAGATCGCGATGTATCCGGCGCGTTCGCTGGTGGCGATCGAGCCGAACCACGCGCTGGCGTGGGCGGTGCTGGGGTACCTCGACGGCCGGGAGGAGAAGCTGCCGGAGGCGTTCAGCGCGACGATGCGGGCCATCGGCGAGTTGGGCGCCGACCCGTCGGTGCTGAACAACGCGGGGCAACTGGCGGCGTGGTACGACTACGACCCGGGGGTGCCGCGGCTTTCGGACGCGGCCCGCCGCCGCCTGGCGCAAAGCCGGGAGGAACTCTCGAAGAAGAGGGAATTCACCGAGGCGTACGCGCGGGTGGCCAAGGCGTATCAGCAGCGGGACGCGGTCCGGGCGAAGTACGCGAAGCTGGTGCCGCCGGTCGAGGAGGCCACGCGCGCGCTCGAGTCGCAGCTCGCGGAGATCAAGCTCCAGTTCGACAGCCTCGCCGCCGAGATCGACGCCCGCAACCGCACCATCGAGACGCTCGAGCGCGAACTGAACCATTATTACTGGTACGGCTACGGCGTGCCGGCCGATTACTCGTACTGGTACGTCCAGCAGCGGCGCGCGTACCTGCGCGACCGCATCCACGAGGAGCAGGCGGCGGTGGACGTTCTGCGCCAGCAGCTCTACCGGGTGCGGACGGCCGGCGAGCAGGTTGAGACCGAACTCGACGCCGGGAAAGAGCGGCTGAACGCGCTGGTCTCCGAGCGGGACCACGCGCTGAACAAGCCGTATCGCATGCTGCGGTGGGACCCGCCGGCGGTCGGGGGCGTCGTGACGCCCGAGGTCGAGTACGACGGCGGGCTGTGGAACCGCTCGGCCGTGGCGCCGGACGACCCCGAGGCGCTGGCCGCCCAGCGGCTGCGGGTGGCGCAGCTCTACCTCCGGCACGACATGCCGGACAAGGCGCGGGCGATTCTGCTGGACCTGCTGGAGAAGTACGGCTCGACGGAATCGGCGCTTCCGGCGCGGGTGTTGCTCGACGACCTGTCGCCGGCGCGGTAGGCGGGCGCGGCGGAAAACGGCGAATCGGCGCGAGCGTTTGGCCGAGGAGCGGGGTTCAATGGCATGGCGCCGGTTGTGCGCACACACAGAGGAGCGACCGACATGCGGAAAACTGCGCTGATTGCGTCCATCGCGCTGTGGGGGCTGGTCGGAACGACCCTCGCGGAGGAAGGTTCCTCAACGGCCCCCGCGCGGAAGGCCCTCGACGAAGCCATCGCGAAGATCGAGCAGGCGGCGACGCCCGAGGAGGCGGCGAGCGCCTACACGGCCGCCCGCGCCATCGATGCGCGCGACGCCAAGCTGCTCGAAACCTATATGCGCAAGATGCTGAAATTCGGGCTGCCGAAGGTGGCCCAGTACGCCGCCGCCACGCTGGTGCAGGTGGACAGCACGAACGGTCTGGCGTGGGGCGTGACGGGGTACATGTACGCCAAGTCGAACAGCCTCACGCAGGCGCTGACGGCATCGGTCAAAGCGATCGAGTACGACCCGGACAACGCCGGCGTGCTGCATAATCTCGGAGTGCTGACCACATGGCACGAGCGCGACCCGGTGGGCAAGACGAACGTGGCGTCGGCGCTATCGGAGAAGGTCGCGCGCGGCAAGGCCGACTGGTCGCAGCACGGCGAGTTCAAAAAGGGCGCGGCGCAGGTCGATCAGGCCCTGACCAGGGTGGAACAGCTGCAGAAGGAGTGGGACCAGAAGATCGCGGCCGTGGAGAAATCCGCCGAGCCGCTCAAGCAGGAAGTTGACAGGTACAAGAAGGAATTGCGTCGCCTCGAAGAGGAGCACCGCGCCCGGCAGAACGACGTGAACCGGTGGAAGCGCGAGCTGAACTCCGTCGAACGGGACATCGACGAGCGCAAGGAGGAAGGCAAGAGCACGACCAGTCTGAAGAAACGCGCCAGCCGGTTGCGGAGCGACATCAGCGACTACGAGAAGAAGATGCGCCAGCTCAACGAAGAGGGCAAGAAGGTGTACGCCCGAACCAAGGTCGTCTTCGACGACTACGAGGAGAAGAAGCGCGAAGCCGACAGAATGAAGCGCGAGAGCCAGCGCGAGATCCGCGACGCGCGAACCGTCTATGAATGGCAGCCACCGGCCGTGGACGGCACCGTCGTGCCCGAGCGCGAGAACTACCAGATGAAGGTCCCCGTCGCCGCCTCGCCGCTGCCGTCGCCCGGCGCGCTCGATCCCGAAAGGGAGGCCGAGAAGAAACTCAAGCTCGCCAAGCTCTACATCGCCAACAACATGCGGCAGAAGGCCAAGCCGTATCTGCGAGACATCATCGACCTGTACGGCGAGACGGAGGCCGCCGAGCAGGCCCGCAAGATTCTCAAGCAGATCGGCGAGGACTACTGAGCCGGCAGCTCCATCACCACAGAGGCGCGGAGAACACAGAGACAGCGTCATTGCTTGTGGGCTGCGCCGTGGTCCCCGGTGATCAGGTGCGCCTGAGCAGCATGTCTTCCTTACACTTGCAGCCGCTCCGCGGTCCGTTCAGCAGAAGCCCGTTCCCTCTGTGTCCTCTGCGCCTCTGCGATTGCTCGGGCGATTGCCGGGGGGTCGTCCCCACGGGGGGTCGCCCCGCAGGGGGGTAAGGCCGTCACACGCCGAGGCCCACGCGCCGGATGGGAAAACCGTCCACGCGCCACGCGCCGCTTTCGTTCACCAGGACGATCTCGGACTCTTCCTTCTCCGGCCGGTCGCTGAGCCCCCCGCGGTAGTCGAACCGCAGCAGCAGGTCGAACGCCACCCGCCCGTCGGACAGCTTCCGCCCACCCGTCAGCTCGAACCCCTTGTGCACCCGGTTGCGCGGGCCGACGATCGTGCTGGCGAAGGCGTCTTCATTGTGCCGCTCCAGCAGCCGCGACGAGATCACCGACCGCGCCACCGCCAGGTCCTTCGCCTTCCACGCCTCGCAGAACGCCTGCGCCACCGTCCACGCGTCGGCGATGTCCTTGTCGTAGCCGGGATGGCCCGGCTGCGTGGTCGGCGTGCCGCCTTCGGGCGCCTTGCGGCAGCCGCCCGCACAGGCGATCGCGGCCGCCAGGGCGAACACGACCGTGCGGGCGAGGATTCCCGCGGCGTTGAGTTGCTGTCGGCGCATGGCGTCTCCGTCTCACTCCCGAGGCGGGCCGCGACCCGGCTTCGCCCAGGCCGCGCCGGGCCAAGCCCCCAGCGAGCGGGGCCGTTTCCGGTTGGCGCGGCGCGGCCCCACTCACGGTCGCTTGAACCTATGTCGGCCGTCCCACGCATTCCGCATAAGCCGGAAAACGCCCCCGGCCGTGCGTCAAACCCAACCCAGCCTCTGCGTGCTCTGCAGTCCCCACGTCGAAAGCTGTTGCCGTTTCCCCGCCCGCGCGCGAGAATCCCGGCCATGCGCGGGACGCGGGCCGTCAACTCGGGGCGTGCGAACCCTCCGGCCAAACCGGCCGAACCGGCCGGCACACGGCCGCAGCAAGTCCCGCAACAGAAAATAGTAAGGCGTCCCCGGATATCGCCCGGCCTTCCAGTTACGGCATCAGGTGACGTCTTTACTATTTGGGACTGGCAGATGGAGGAGCCCGTACAGACCGACAGACTCAAGCTTCTCACCAAAGGCAACTTGCCGAAATGTGGAGATTAGGAATGAATGACATCGGCATAGCCTCCTTCCTGAAGACGCATGCGGCTATGGTTGTTCTCGTTGCAGTTGGTGCAGGTGCAACATGCAGTGGTGGTCCGTCGGGGCTGCCACAGGATCAGTGCTCGTATGGCGCGGAGCAGCCGACGCGCCCTCTCTCGCGGGATCCAGACCTGGAGCCAGCAGTAATCATCGACCGGCAGCGCCGCATTGCCGAGGCCACCGCGGGTCTTGCCGCTCTGTACCTTGCCGCTGACGACGCGAATACACGTGACGTGGCCTATAAGGCTCTGATCACCGTCGGCCTTGACCGTTCCCCGCGATCGGTGGCGAAGGCAGCCCTTTCCGCACTCGTGCATAGCGATAGGGAGGACGTCAAGGCAGCATCACTCCAACTTCTATCGCAGCTCGGGCCTCATGCGAACATCGCTACCCCTGCCCTACTAGGGATTTCGCGGGGCGACGGAGTCTGGCGAGCACACGCCGTGCGCGCTCTGGGTCGCATCGGCATTGCGCCTGGGGTGGCCCCGGAGTTGCTCAGAGTACAGAAGCTCAACGCATTGCGTTTCTCAGGCGATGTTGTTGAGGCAGATATCGCACTGGGCCGGCTGCGCGTGCGCGAGGGTATCCCCGGGATCTGCCAGCACTTGACCGGTGGCGATGTAACAGTAAGGGCATCGGCCGCTAAGGCTCTGGGGCTGATGGGGCCCCCAGTGTCGCAGAAAGTGGTCCAGGATCTGGTGGGTGCTTGTAGCGACAGATCACCGAAGGTTAGAGAGGAAGCGGTGCGTGCAACGGGATACCTGGGGTATTCCTCCAAGCCTGTGCTTGACGCGATAGTCCTGCGACTGGGTGACGAGGACGGGAATGTGCAGAAGGCCGCGATTGCAGCTGTGGGTGAGTTGGGGGCGAGCCGAAGCGACTTGGTCCAGAAGCTCCTTGGACTCACCGCCTCTCCGGACATATGGGTCGCACTTCGTGCACGGGAGGTGCTGGAAGCGGGAGGTTGGAGAGACCTGAAAACGCTCAGTGAGATGTTCCTGAATTCAGCACCGAAGGATCGTGTTCGGATTGGGCGCATTCTGGCCAAGACATCACCGGAAGGCGCGCAGTTCCTATGCCGTGTTGTTCGATCCCGGGAGGAGGGCGCGTATGATGCGTTGGCTGCGATGAAGGCCGCACCAGTATACGCGTCCCTGTTCGAGGAGGCAGTGATCGAGGCTCTATCGGACCCCGGTCTCTCCTTGCCGGCGCTGGATGCGGTGGCAGGCCTGGGGCTAACATCTCAGAGGGCGCTACAGGCCGTTATGGATCTGGGGGCGAAGCCACAACTGGACGACGGCGTACGAGCGAGGGTTGACGAGGTGCTAGAGAATCTGCGCCTTCAGATGGAGGGCTCCCAGCAGTGAGAGGAGGTGTGCCCTGCCGGTCGAGCGATCTTTCAGAAAGGGGGTAGGGGGCGGGGGGCAGGAACGTTTGCTGGGCAATCAGCCAACCAGCCGGCGTGGGTGGATCCCGTCCACGACGCGGCCGGCAATCCCGACGGGACTTCGCCGGGGCTCAGCATGGTGACGGCCCCGCGGCCGGGGCGGGGCGCGGAGACCGACGCCGAGGAGACGGCCCTGACGCTGCTGTACGACGCGTGTCGCGAGATCCCCAAGGGAGAACCGCCTGGCCGTGGCGAAGATCGGCGAGACGGTGGTCGGGCGGTACGAATACGACCCGGCTTCGCCAAGGCTACGCCGCGCCAAGCGGCCTGAACCGCCGCGTGAAGAAGCACGTGGACAGCGACTCGCCGGGCGACCCCGACGGCGTGGACGCGTACCGGCACTTCTTCTACGATAGCGGCTGGCCTGTCATGAGCGAAGCCGAATGGCTTGCCATGAGCGGAGTCCTGAGCGTGCCGAAGGGCGGAGTCGAATGGCAGGTCTTGGAAGAGCGGGTCTCGTCGAGCGAGAACACGCAGCCGGAGACCTTGCAGCCGGAGTACCAATACCCGCCTTCGTGGCGAGGCCACTACGGCGTGGCAGGCGTGTGGAGCGTGCGGTACACCCGCCACGGCGGGCAGGTCGACGCGGCCGTGCTGCGGGACGAGAACACGGATGCGGACGACCTGTGCGACGACGAGCGGCTGTACTACCTCAACGACGCGAACATGAACCCGCCTTCGCTGAAGCTACGGTGGGCGGGCGTCACGATCGTGGTGGAGGCTGACGGGGGATCGTCGGGGATCTCCCTTGGGGAGCGTCGCCAAACAGCCTTCCTTCCGGGAATTGCTCCCTTCATCCCTGAAATCCCGTTCCTCTTGCCCCGGTTTCGTCCGGGCAGCGGGCGGCGGGTGGAAGGAGCTTGAGGCGGGGGCCGGAAACTCCGATATAGCCTAGGCGCGGGCGAGGCCGCAGCGCCCGGCCCGCGCGCGAAGTGAAACGCTCTGGCAATGCCCGCTTCCGCCCGCTATGCTGGCCGTTTCGGCGGATATGCGGGCAGAACCGATGCAGGAGAATCTTCCGTGACACGCAGACGCACACGCGCATTTCGGCGCGCCGTCCTGCCGGCCGTCCTCGCGGCCGCGGCGGCCCTGGCGGCCGGGCAGGACCTCGTCGCCCCGCCGCCGGTCCAGGCCGTCGAAGCCATCACCCGCCCCAGCCGCGACGTGACGCTCTCGTTCGTCCGCTCCGGGCAGATCGCCCGGGTCCTGGTCGAAGACGGCGACCCGGTCGAGGTCGATCAACTGCTGATCGAGCAGGACCTCGCCGTGGAGGAGGCGCGCCTCGCTCAGATGAAGGCCGAGGCCGAGGACGACACCCGCGTGCGGGCGGCCGAGGCGCAGCTCGCGCAGAAGAGGGTGGACCTGCGCAAGCTCGAAGAGGCCGCCAAGCGCGGCGCGGTGACGGCCGTCGAGGTCGAGCACGCCCGCCTGGACGTGACGATCTCGGAGCTTTCGCTGAAGCTGGCGCAGTTCCAGCGCGAGCAGGCGGGGCGTTCGCATGAAGAGGCCCGCCTGCAGATCGAGCGGATGCGGCTCAAGAGCCCCATCGCGGGCCTCGTGCAACTCGTCGTCGCGCGCGAGGGGCAGTCGGCCGACGCCCTCGAGAAGCTCATCCGCATCGTCGCGGTCGACCCGCTGTGGGCGGACGTGCCGGTGCCGATGGAGACGGCGGCCGCGCTGAAAGCGGGCGCGCCCGCGACGGTGTCGTTCGTCGGGCCCGGGCGCGACGGCCTCGACGCCAAGGTGACGTTCGTCTCACCGGTGGCGGATGCCGCCAGCGGCACGCGGCTGGTCCGCGTGGAAGTGCCCAACGGCGACGCCCGCCCCGCGGGCGAGCGGATTCATGTATGGTTCCCCAACCCGTGAGACCCCCATGCGCGGCGCGCCGCGCGGAAACGTCAACCGACAGACCAAGGAGCAACCATGGCGAAGAATCAGCCCTCCGACCTCCCCAACGACAAGCCCGTCGAGCAGCAGGCCGCCGAGCAGACCGGACAGCAGCAGGTGCGCCTCCGCGTGGACGAGCGCGCAATGGACAGTTCCTACGCCAACGCGTTCCGCACGAACGCCACGGCCGAGGAGGTGCTGCTCGACTTCGGCGTGAACCTCGTCAACCCCACCACGCAGCAGGATCAGAACCCCGAGATCGTCTTCCAGGTGAAGGAGCGGATCATCATGAATTACTACTCCGCCAAGCGCCTGGCGCTGACGCTGGGGCAGATCGTCCGCCGCCACGAGGAGCAGTTCGGCGAGCTGGAGATGGACGTGGCGAAGCGTCGAAAGGACAAGGTGTAGGCGGCCGCTGACGCCTCGGAGCCGAACCGGATGCCCGTACGGACTTCACAGACCGTCGATCCGCGAGCCGAGCAGGCCCGTCCGGCCTCGTCGGCGGACCTGATCGACCGCCTGGCCCATTACGATGGCCCGCCCCAGGAGTTCCTCGCAAACCTGCTGGCCGTCCAGTGCCGCCTGGCGCAGGCGGACGCCGGGGCGATCCTGCGGATGGAGAGCGAGGGCAAGGTGGCGGTGGCGGCCGTCGTGCCCGCCGTCCGAGAGGGCCAGCCGATGCCGGCGTGGCTGGCGCGGGCGGCGGAACTGGCGCCGCGGGCGCTGGCGGCCCCGGGCAGCACCATCCAGCCGCACCACGGCCCCGCCGACCTGTACGGACAGCCCGCCGAGCGTCACCTGGTGCTCATCCCGCTGCGGGACACGCGGAAGTCGGCGCGCGGGCTGGCGGCGTTTCTGATTCGCTCGTCCGACCCGTCCGCCCTGTCGGCCGCCCGCGAGCGGCTGGAGCTGAGCGCCAGCCTGCTCAACCTGTACGAGATGCGACTGACGCTTCAGCAGCGTCAGTCGTCGGTGGCGCGGCTGCGGATGGCGATGGAGGTCGTCTCGGCCGTCAACGAGTCGGAGCGGTTCGCGGGCGTGGCGATGGCGGCGTGCAACGAGATCGCCGACCGGTGGCGGTGCGAGCGCGTGTCGCTGGGGTTCCTTCGCGGGCGGTATGTGCACGTCAGGGCGCTCAGCCACACCGAGAAGTTCAGCCGGAAGATGAAGCTCGCCCAGGACACCGAGTCGGCGATGGAGGAATGCCTCGACCAGGACGTCGAGATCCTGTACCCGGCCCCCGACGAGGCGACCTACGTCTGCCGCGCGACGAAGGAACTCTCACAGCGCCACGGGCCGTCCAGCGTGGTGTCGATCCCGCTGCGCAAGGCCGGCGAACCCGTCGGCGTCATCACGGCCGAGCGACCGCTCGATGAACCGTTCACCCTCGAAGAGATCGAGGCCCTCCGCCTCACCTGCGACCTCATCACCGGGCGCGTCGAGACGCTGCACCGGACCGACCGGTGGGTGGGCGCGCGAGCGGCGGCGGGGCTTCGCCGGGGCGCGGCGGCGCTGGTCGGGCCCAGGCACACCTGGGCCAAGCTGACGGCCATCGCGGTCTGCGCGGCGATCGCGTTCCTGATCTTCGCCCACGGGCCGTACCGCGTGGACGGCATGTTCGTGCTGGAGCCGGCACGCGAGGAATTCGTCTCGGCCCCCTTTGCCGGGGTCCTCCACTCGGTCTCCGTGGACAAGGGCGACACCGTCCGCGCCGGACAGGAACTCGGGCGGCTGAACACCGACCGTCTCCAGGCGCAGCTCGACGCCGCTCAGGTCGAGAAGACGCGCGACCTGATGGAGGCGTCCGTGGCGGCCGGCGAAGGCAAGCACGCGGAGGCCGACATCGCGCGGAAAAAGGCCCAGGAAGTGCAGAAGGGCAAGATCGAGCCGCTCACGCGCCAGATCGAGGCGGCCGTGCTGACCGCCCCGTTTGACGGCACGGTGGTCAGTGAGAGCCTGCGGCGGCAGGTAAACCGCGAGGTGGAGAAGGGCGAGCCGCTGTTCGAGTTGGCGAAGCTCGACACGCTGCGGGCGGAGATTACGGTGCCGGAAGACCAGATCGCCGAGGTCCGCGAACGGCAGACGGGCGAGTTGTCGCCGGCGTCGGCGCCGGACCGGCGGATTCCGTTCGTCATCGAGCGGATCGACCCCGTGGCCGAGGTGGTCGAACAGCAGAACGTGTTCCGCGTCCGGGCGCGGCTGACGAAGCCGGCCGAGGACTGGATGAAGGCGGGCATGGAGGGCGTCGCCAAGATCGACATCGACCGCCGGCGGTATGCGTGGATCTGGACCCGCCGGCTGGTCAACTGGCTGCGGATGAAGCTTTGGATGTAGAGCGCGCGGGGCCCCGATTTCGCCCCGCGCCCTGAACCAGTCGGGAGCCTGGCCCTGTGCCGGTTGCACGCCCCACATTTAGCGAGTCGTGGTACCGGGTCTCGCAGCTTCGCCCGAAGCTGCGAGGGACGGTGCAGGTCCATCGCCAGCACTACCGCGGGCAGATGTGGCACGTACTCGAAGACCCCGGCAGCAACGACTTCTCGCGGCTGAGCCCGCCGGCGTACGAGTTCATCGCCCTGCTCGACGGGCGGCGGACCGTGGCCGACGCATGGGACATCTGCAACGACACCCTCGGCGACTCCGCCCCCACCCAGGGCGAGGTCATCCAGCTCCTCGGGCAGCTCTATACGTCGAACCTGCTGCGGGCCGACCTGCCCCCCGACGCCGAGGGGCTGCTCAAGCGCTACCGCAAGCGCAAGGGGCGCGAGGTCCGCGGCTACCTGATGAACCTGCTGTTCGCCCGCTTGCCCCTGATTGACCCCGACCGATTCCTCGACCGCTGGGTGTGGCTGTTCGGCAAGCTGTTCACGCCCGTCGGGCTCATCCTGTGGGCGGCGCTGCTGGCGATGGGCCTGAGCTTTGCACTCGGCGACTTCGACCGGCTCCTCGCCGAAGGACGCAGCGCCTTCTCGCGCCAGAACCTGCTGAGCAGCCTCGGCTGGCTGTACGTCGCGCTCATCGTCGCCAAGATCTGCCACGAGTTCGGACACGCCTTCGCCGTCAAGCGGTACGGGCGCGTCGAGGGGCACGGCGGCGAGGTCCACACCATGGGCGTGATGTTCCTCGTGTTCGCCCCCCTGCCGTACGTCGATGCCTCCAGCGCGTGGGCGTTCCGCAACAAGTGGCATCGGGTGGTGGTCGGTGCGGCCGGCATGATGACGGAACTCGCCATCGCCTCGGTGGCGGCGATGGTGTGGGCGCATACGGCCGGCGGGTCGGCGGTCCATGCCGTGTGCTTCCAGATCATGTTCATCGCCAGCGTGTCGTCGCTGATGTTCAACGCCAACCCGCTGCTGCGGTTCGACGGATACTACATCCTGTCGGACCTGCTGGAGATTCCGAACCTCCACCAGCGCAGCCGCGAGTACCTGTACTACCTCGTCCGCAAGTATGCCTGGGGCGTGCGGACGCCCATCAACCCCGCCCACAGCATCGGCGAGCGAATCTGGTTCGTCGTCTTCGCCGTCGCCTCGACGGCGTACCGGCTGATGATCTTCGTGTTCATCCTGCTGTTCCTGACCGACCGGCTGCCGCGGCCGCTGGCGGTGGTGGCCATCGCCTTCGGCCTGCTCGCGCTGGTGACGTGGCTGCTGGTGCCGATCGGCAAGTTCATCCGCTACCTCGCGACGAGCGGCGAACTCGGCCGCACGCGCAGCCGGGCGGTCGCCTCGACGCTGATCGTCGTGGGCGCCGTCGTCGTCAGCGTCGGCGCCATTCCCGTGCCCGACCGCGTCCGCGTGGAGGGCGTCGTCGAGCCGGTGGATATGGCGTTCGTCTTCGCGGAGGAGGACGGCTTTCTGGCGGACGTGCTGCCGTCGGGGGCGGCCGTCCGGCCGGGCGAGCGGACCCTCGTGTGCCTGAGCGCCCCCGACCTGCACGCCGCGGTGAACGCCCTCGATGTGCAGCGGATGGCACTTCAGCGGCATCGCGCGATCGCCCTGTCGAAGGGCGAGGCGGCCGAGGTCCAGAAGCTCGACGCGGAGCTGCGGCTGCTCGCCCGCGACGCCGATCGCCTGCGCGAGCGGCTGGAGGCGCTCGCCGTCACCGCCCCCCTCAAGGGAACCTGGATCGCTCCTGACGCGGAGGACGCCCGCGGGCTCTACGTACGCCGCGGCGAGCGCGTCGGGCTCGTCGGCAACCTTGACCGCGTCGTGATTCGCGCCGTCGTCACCCAGGCGAACATGCGGCTGATCGACGAGGCACAGGGGCAGCCGGAACTCCGCGTCCGCGGCCGGCCCGAGGACTTCCTGACGTCGAAGGGCGTCGAGGTGATGCGAGCCGCGCAGAAGCAAATCCCCTCCGCCGCCCTCGGCTACGCCGCCGGCGGGCCCGTGCCCACCGACCCGACGGCCGAGCAGGGCACCGAGGCGGGCGAGCACGTGCGCGAGGTCATCATCTACCCCGACCCCGGCTCGCCCGTGCGGCTGTTGGTGGGCCAACGGGTGGTGGCGCGGTTCGAGATGCCGCCCAAGCCGCTGGCGGCGCAGTGGTGGCGGTCGCTGCTGGGCGTACTCCAGGAACGGTTCAAGATCTGAGGCCGCCCGTGACCGCGATTCCGAGCACAACGTGGCGAATGCTGACCCGGCGGTCGGTGAGCGCGGAGTTGCCCAAGGGGCTCGACGCCGCCTGGGACCGCGCCGCGGGCGCCGTCCGCCGCTTGCGGGCGCGGACCGCCCCACTGCTTTCGCGAGCGAAGCGCATCGTCGCGGCGGAGGGCGCGCTGCGCGACCTCTCGGACGCCCGCCTCCGCGAGCGCGCGGGCGAACTGCGCGAGACCTTCCGCCGCGGGCGCGACCGCGCGGAGGACCTCGACCGCGCGTTCACGCTCATCCGCGAGGTCGCCCGCCGGCAGATCGGCGAGACGGCCTTCGCCGTGCAGGTCGCCGGGGCGCTGGGCATTGCCGAAGGGTGCATCGCCGAGATGGCCACCGGCGAGGGCAAGACGCTCACCGCGACGCTGCCGACAACCGTGGCCGGTTGGCGTGGCCGCGGTTGCCACGTCATCACCACCAACGACTATCTCGCCAGGCGCGACGCCGAGTGGATGGGGCGGATCTACCGCTTCTGCGGGCTGAGCGTGGCGCACGTCGAGGCGGAGATGCCGGCCGAGGACCGCCGAATCGCCTACGGCGCGGACATCACCTACGCGACGAACAAGGAAGTGGCGGCCGATTTCCTCCGCGACCGGCTGGCGCTCGGGCGGCTGCGCACGCTGCCCGAGGCGCTGCTGGCGGGGCTGTCGGGCGCGCCCGCCGGCGGCACCCAGCGGCTCGTCCAGCGCGGACTCGAATGCGCGATCGTCGATGAGGCCGACAGCGTGCTCATCGACGAGGCCGTGACGCCCCTGATCATCTCCGGCGAGGCCCCCAACCCCGAGCAGGTCGCCGCATACGAGCAGGCGGTACGGCTCGCGGGGCAGCTCGAGCCGGGCCGGCATTACCGCGTGGAGCCGCGCTACCGCGAGGTGGACTTAACGGGCGAGGGGCGACGCAGGCTTGCCGAACTCGCCGAGCCGCTGGGCGGCCTGTGGGCCGGGGCGCGCCGGGCGGAGGAACTTGTCGTCCAGGCGCTGACCGCCCGCGAGTTCTACCTGCTCGACAAGCAGTACGTCGTGCAGGACGACGAGGTGGTGATCGTCGATGAGTTCACCGGGCGGCTCATGCCCGACCGCGAGTGGCGCGACGGGCTGCATCAGGCCGTCACGGCCAAGGAGGGGCTTGAGGTGGTGCCGGCGAAGGACACGTACGCCCGCGTGAGCTTCCAGCGGTTCTTCAGGCTGTACCGGCGGCTGAGCGGCATGACCGGAACGGCGGCCGAGGCACGGCGCGAGTTCTGGCAGATCTACCACCTGCCCGTGGTGGTGATTCCGACGAACCGCCCGTGCCGGCGGACGCACGCCCCGGATGCGGTGTACGCGACGGAGGCGGCGAAGTGGCGGGCGGTGGTCGCGGAAATCCGCCGCCACCACGAGGCGGGCCGGCCGGTGCTGGTCGGCACGCGGTCGGTCGGGGCGAGCGAGCGGCTCAGCGAGAGGCTCACCGCCGACGGGCTCGACGACCACCAGGTGCTCAACGCCGTGCGGCACGCCGAGGAGGCGCAGATCGTCGCGGGCGCGGGGCAACCGGGCAAGATCACCGTCGCGACGAACATGGCCGGGCGCGGCACGGACATCAAGCTCGGCGCGGGCGTCGCCGACGCCGGCGGGCTGCACGTGATCGCCACCGAGCGGCACGAAGCCGGGCGGATCGACCGGCAGCTTTTCGGCCGCTGCGCCCGCCAGGGCGACCCCGGCTCGTGCCAGGCCATCGTCAGCCTCGAGGACGAGTTGGTGCTGCGTCACGCGCCGCACCTGTCGGCGTCGCTTCGGCGGCGCTACGGCGGCACGCCGCGCGACGTCTCGTCGCGGCTGACGCGGCGGCTGTTCGCCTCCGCCCAGGGCCGCGCCGAGCGGCACGCGCTGCGACAGCGCAAAGGCGTCCTCCGCACCGACGACTGGCTCGACGAGTATCTCGGCTTCGCCGGCCGCGAACGCTAGATGAACTCACGTCCTCTCTCGTAACTGTCCCAAATCGTGTGGTTGGCCTTCCGCGGCCCAATAGGTTGGGTCCGCTATGCGGCGGAAGCCCCATGATGATGGGCCCGGAAAGAAGCACCACAGTCCTTGGGACAGTAACCCTCTCTCGGATTCCTTGCCCGGGGCGCACCGCGGAGATAGAATCGCACTTGAGCGGCGGCACGCGTGCCGCGGGAACGGATTCGGGCGGATCCATGGCGACAGGCACATCCGGCGTTGGCGAGCTTGAGCGGGCCACGGCCACGGGCGCAAAGGCCAAGGCGAACCGAGTCCGTCCCGAAGACCGCGCCGCGCACGAATGGTACCGCTTCGTCCTATCGTACCCCCCCCACCTCGTGCGACGTTACCTCGATGGTTTCGGCGTGGGCAAAGGCCAAACTGTCCTCGACCCGTTCTGCGGAACGGGGACCACCCTGGTGGAATGTAAGAAGCGGGGCACACCCAGCATCGGCATCGAGGCGAACCGGATGGCCCACTTCGCGACGGCCGTCAAGGTGAACTGGTCGCCGGGCCCGGAGGTCCTGCTGGCCCACGCCCAGACAGTCGCCGACCGGGCCGCAGCGAGGTTGGCCGAGCAGGGGCTGGAGGATATGCCCCTGTTCCACGAGGCCGCGCCGGCGCCGGCAGCGCTGCGCCACCTCCCGCAAGAACGCGACAAGCTCCTGCTCAAGGGGTCCATCAGCCCACTGCCGCTGCACAAGACGCTGGTGCTGCTGGATGAGATCGCGGCCGACGCCGGCAATCCATACGAGAATCACCAGAAGCTCGCCCTCGCCAAGGCGCTTGTGGGCACGATCTCGAATCTGCACTTCGGGCCGGAAGTCGGCGTCCGGAAGCCCAAGGCCGACGCCGCAGTGATCACCGCGTGGCTGGCCGAAGTCCGGACGATGGCGTCGGACCTGACGGAGCTTCGCGAACTGCCGGAGGCCTCCGCCACCGTGCACCTGGGTGACGCCCGCGACGTGCTCGGCCTGCTGGCGCCGGAATCGGTGGACGCGGTGATCACGTCGCCGCCGTACCCGAACGAGAAAGACTACACGCGGACCACGCGTCTGGAATCGGTGCTCCTGGGCTTCCTGCGGGACAAGGTGGAGCTACGCGAGATGAAGGAGGGGCTGATCCGCTCCAACACGCGCAACGTGTACAAGGCCGATGACGATGACGCGTGGGTGGCCGGCAACGGCAAAGTGCAGGAGATCTGCCGGAGGATCGAAGCCCGCCGCAAGGCCCTCGGCAAGACCAGCGGCTTCGAGCGCCAGTACCACCGCGTGACGAAGCTGTATTTCGGCGGGATGAAGCGGCACCTCGCGGCGCTGCGGAGCGTCCTGCGTCCCGGCGCGCACCTGGCGTACGTCGTCGGCGACCAGGCGTCGTATCTTCGCGTGATGATCCGCACCGGTCAGTTGCTGGCCGAGATCGCCGAGTCGCTCGGGTACGATGTCGTGCGGACCGACCTGTTCCGAACGCGAATGGCGACGGCCACCAGGGAACGCCTCCGCGAGGAAGTCCTGGTCCTCCGTTGGCCCGGCGGCAGAATGTCCTTTGACAGCACGGGGAACCCGACAGATGGCTGAAGGCTCCCGCTACGAACGAATCATCGAGCATGTCTTCCTGGCCGCGTATCACGAGGGTGACGCGGAGGTCATCTTCGACCGCGACGACATCCGGCACGCGGCCGAGCAATTGGACATCGAGTTGCCCAAGAACATCGGCGACCTTGTTTACAGCTTCCGCTACCGCTACCCCTTGCCTGTGTCGGTGATGAGCAAGGCGCCGACCGGTCAGCGCTGGGTCATTCTGCCCGCAGGCACCGGGCGATACCGCTTTGCGGGCCGGGCGATGGCGGAGATCACACCCAGCGCGCACCTCGCGGAAACGAAGATCCCCGACGCCACCCCCGGCGTGATCGAGATGTACGCCCTCAGTGATGAGCAGGCGCTGCTGGCGAAGGTGCGATACAACCGCCTGATTGACATCTTCAGCGGCGTGACGTGCTACTCGCTGCAGAACCACCTGCGGACGACCGTTCCGGAGATGGGACAGGTCGAGACGGATGAGCTGTACGTCGGAATCGACCGCAAGGGCGTGCACTACATCCTGCCCGTTCAGGCCAAGGGCGGCAGCGACAAGCTCAGCACGGTGCAGATTGAGCAGGATATCGCCCTTTGCGAGGCCAAGTTCCCGGCCCTGGTCTGCCGGCCGACGGCGGCTCAGTTCATCTCCGGCGACCTTATCGCCCTCTTCGAGTTCGAGAAGTCGGCAGGCGGCGTCTCGGTCACGCGGGAGAAGCACTATCGGCTCGTTCCCTCGGATCAGGTGTCGGCCGGCGATCTGAAGCGGTATCGGCAGCGCCTGCCCGAGGAGTGAACGACGCGGTTCAGGTCCCGGGGCCGGGGGGCTCGACGGGTCTGCCCTTCTCAGTCGCTTCCTCCAGGCGTTTCTCGCGCCAGTGGGTGACGCGGCGGCGGTAAGCGATGACGGCCCAGCGGATGAGGAAGTACGTGGGCACGGCGAAGGCGACGGCCACCAGGACACTCCCGAGCCACAGCGGCCAGGCGACTTGCAGCGTCTCCTCCATCAGCGTCCAGAACTTGCGGAACCAGCCCGGCGTCTCCAGCACGCGGCGCAGTTGCAGCGCCGGCCAGCCGCCGCCGAGCAGCAGCCGCCCCAACCGGTAGTTCCCGTAATACATCGGCAGCATCGTCGCCGGGTTGCTGATCCACACCCACGGCAGCCCCACCAGCTTGTTCGCGCGGAACACGAACGCCGTCGCCACCGTCAACGCCATCTGAACGCCCACCGTCGGCGTCCATGCCCAGAACATCCCGATCGCCACCCCCAGCGCGATCCGATGCGGCGTGTCGTCCACGTGCAGCACGTTGTGCAGAAAGAACCGCCGGACCTTGCTGACGACGTATCGGTACGGCATCACCGCACCCCCTCGGCGAGCATCGCTACCGCGGCCGTGAGCACGTCGGCCGGATCGATCAGCTCCATACACGTCACGTGGCGGCACGCGCGCTTCAGGCACCCCTGGCACGCCGCCTCCGAGACGACCGCCCTCCCCCCGCCGACCGGGCCGGTCTTGGCCACCTGCGTGGGACCGACGAGCACCACGCAACCGACGCCGACGGCCGGCGCGATGAACTTCGCCGCCGAATCGCTGCACACCACCCCCGCCGACGCCGCGATGAGCGCGACCATCTCGGCGATACCGGTCTGCCCGGCCGCGTTGAAGACGCCCGCGCCGAGCCCCTCCGCGACGGCCGAACACCACTCGCGGTCGCCGGGCGCGCCCGAGAGCACCACCGGCATTCGTTCGGCAAGCCCCGCGGCCACCCGGCGCCAATGGCGCGGCGGGTAGCGCTTCGTCGGCCAGCGGGTGGGCGGCGCGCACACGACGTAGCCGCCCTCGGTCAGCCCGTGCTCGGCGAGGAACCGCTCGACGAACTCGCGTCCGGCCGGCGAGACTTGCAGCGACAAGTCTTCCACGCGGGCGTCGAGCCCGAGCGCCCGGGCCAGTTCGACGTTCTGGTCCACCGTGTGCTCGGCCGCGACCGCGACGCGACGGTTGTAGAACAGGCGTGCGGATCCCTCGCGCGGGTGGGCAAAGCCGGCTCGCAACTTCGCCTTCGTCCGGCCGGTGAAGTACGCGCTGCGGAAGAGCCCCTGCAAATCGATCGTCCAGTCGAATGCCCCCCTTCGCAGCCGCCGGTTGAGCGCCCGCAGCGCCCCCAGCGCGGGAATCGACCGCCATGCCCGCCCCAGCCGGCGGCGGTCGAAGACGATGATCTCATCGAGGTCGCTGTCATGCTCGAGCAGCGGCACGTATGGCGCGCCCAGCAGCCACGCGACGGCCGCCCCGGGATACGTGCGCTTCAGCCCCCGCAGCACGGGCGTCGCCGTCACCACGTCGCCCAGCGAGCTGGGCTTGACGATCAGCACGCGCTTCGGCGGATCGGGCGGGGCGGGGGCGATCATGCCTGGGGCCTCCGCACGGCCTTCTGCCGCTTGCGGCGCGAGCGGATCTGCTGGGTGAGCTTCCGCCCGGACCAGTCGGCGAGCACGCGCCAGTAGGGCTTGAAGTTCACGCGCCCCAGCCCCGGGCGGCGGATGTAGCCCTGGAGCATCCGCAGCCGTCCGGCGTGCGTCACCACCGGGCACTTCAGCAGCGACACGTTCAGCCGCATCAACCCCTGGAACCGCCGCTTCGCCGACAGGTGCCACATGCGCCTCAGCCCGTCAAGGTCTACCAGGACGATCTCGGGGCTGGGCGGCTCGTCGCCCCGCCGGTCCCAGCGGACCAGCAGGTTCGGGGCCTTCAGGTCGCGGTGGGCGTAGCTGTGATCGTGTAACCGCTGGACCAGCCGCCCGAGCTGCCACAGCACGGCCTGGGCGAGGCTCCGCTGCTCGGCCGGACCAAGCGGGCGGTCGTCGCCCCCGCCGGGCTGGAGGTGCTTGTCGAGGAAGGTGCTGAGCGGTGCGCCCTCGACCGTCTCGGCAATCAACAGGCTATCGAGGAGGAAGGCCCCGCGCCGCTGCTCAAGCGCGACAAGTGGGAGCGCCGTGGCGACCCGCCGGTTGAGCAGTTCGTGCCCCAGGCGGAACGCCCGGATCGACCGCGCCCGCCGGAGGCAGTCGAGCAGGATCTTCCACGGGCGCTTGCGGCGCGTGCGCTTGATGTGGACGTCGATCTCCTGCCCGCCGACCTCGATCCGCCGCCGCACGACCAGGCTCGTCGGCGAGTCCTTCACAACCGTCACGTCCGGGCCGGTCAACAGCGCCTCGGGGTCGGCGAGCACGGCCCGCCAGTCGTCAGCGCGGAAGGCCATCGCGGCCGCCCGCGATCCGCCGAGGGCGTACTTGCTGGCGAGCATGGCGTGCCCGCGCCAGCCGTCGCCGAGCCGCAGCCGCGTGAAGTAGCGGTTGGTGCCCGTGATCCGCCGGTCGCGCTTGGCGTACTGCCGGGCGCTGTGCCGGCGGGCGCGCTCCTCGATGAGGATCCGCCAGCCGCGGACCGCCCCGCCGACGCGCGACGCGGCGAGGTAGTGCTTGAGGAACCGCAGCCGTTCCGTGCGGGTGGTCAGGTCGCGGCGGTCGTGCAGCAGTTGCGCCAGGTTCGCCGCCCGTGCCCGGCGGCTGAGCCATCGACAGCGCCGGACGCGGTGCAGGTCGGTCAGGACGAGCTTCGGCTCCGGCGTGTCCGTCCGCACCAGCACGTTGCCGCAGTGCAGGTCGCCGTGCAACACGCCGGCGTCGTGCATCGCGGCGATCACGCGTGCCAGTTCGACCGTCGCCGCGCGGATCGCCCGCCGCCCGGCGGCGTCGCGGGCGAGTTGCTCCTCATGCCAGCGGTCGCCCTGCTCGGCGGATTCGACCGTGGCCGTCGCCACCCACTCGGTATCGCCGCGGCAAACGGCCGCCAGAGCCCGCGGGACGGGCACGCCGTGGTCGCCCAGAAACCGCGAGAAGCGAAGCTCCCGCATGGCGTGGCTGACACCCAGGCGCCGAGCGATTCGATGGAGGAGCATCTTCGGATGGAAGTGTTTGAGGTACAGATCCTGCCCGGCGGCCCGGCCGCGATAGACGGTCCGCGTGATCCCCTGCTTGACCCGTTCGAAGTCGTCGCCGGGGCAATCGAGTGTGGGCAGGACGCCCGCCAGCAGCGCACGCGCCTCGTCGTCCGCGAAGCGCACGCCGCGAACCTGCGAGACAGACGAAGACAGGGGGCCGCCGGAGTTCATCGGGTCATTCACCGGGCGTTCAGGCTCCGATTATAGGCCGTTCCCCGCGACACCATCAAGCGGAGCCGATGGGCTGGGCGGCCGCCAGGCGGTCATAGAAGGCATCGAGCGCGGCTCGACATGCCGCCGGGGCGAATGCCGGAGCCGCCGCCCGCGCCGCGGCCGACATGCGAGAGCGAAACTCCCGGTCCTCCGCCAGCCGCAGAAAGACGTGGGCCGCCTCGCGCGGAGACCGCGGCGGCACCCACGCGACCGCCTCCCCGTCGCCGATCAGTTCGGCCGCGTCGGGCGTTTCCGAGGCGACGACAGGCAGCCCGGCCGCCAGGGCGGCGGCGAGCGACGACAGCCCCGCGTCGCGCCGGGGCAGGAACACGGCCGCATCCGCCGCCGACAGGGCATCGACCAGGGGCAGCCGCCCCTCGGTGAAGTGCATCCTATCGCCGTAGCCGGTGTTCCGGGCGAAGAACGCGACCGACCGCAGGGCGGGTCCCCTGCCCGGCACGAGCAGGTGAACGTTGTCGATGATGTGCCCGACGATGGCCGTCGCCCACGTCGCATAGCGGTGCCCGGCATCGCGAGCCAACGCAGCGGGAGCGACCAGCAGGAACTGCTCGTCGCGTACCCCGAGCGCCTCTCGGGTGCGGCGGCGGCGCTCGCCGCGGGCGTCGGGCGCGGCCGCCGCCAGCGGCACAACGGTCACGACCGTCTTGGGCATCAGCATTCGGATCAGCGCGGCGCGGACGCGCCGCGTGTGGACGACGGGATGCACCAGGCCCATCCGCGCGGCAAGGAGTACCTCGCCGAGTTCCTCGGCCGAGGGCGCGCGGTGCAGCGAGAGGCACGCCGGGCGCCCGGTTCGCTTGCCCGCCTCCAGGGCGGCCAGCGCCGCGGGTTCCGACCAGGCGTGGATCGCGTCCGCCCGCGCGGCCCGGCCGGCCATTCGCCGCCCGCACAGGCCCGGCCGGCCGAACGGCACGTGGTGCGGCTCGATCGGCCGCGCCAATTCCGGCAGCGCCGGAGGCGGGCCGACCGAGACGATCTCGTCCTGCTCGCCCACGACGGCCGCCAGCTGCAACAGCAACTCGTACGGGGCCTGAGCGTCCACGATGTGCAGCAGCTTCGCCACGGGCGGGCATGATACGCGGGCCGTTTGCCCGCCACAAGGAAGGGGTGCCACGCGCTGTAGGCAACTCGCGCGTCGCGCTGTCCGTTTCGCGAGCCGGGAAACGGGCGTATAATCCGCGCCCCCGGAAGACGGGGCGGGACGGAGAAGCGAAGATGAGTTCGTTGCAGGCGCTCCAGGACAAGTTCGGCCGGCCGCTGGCATTTCTGCTCCGCGTTCGGGCGGAGCAGGATAGGCTGCCCGCGCTGGCCGAGGCGGTTCGCTCGGCCGGGGCGGAAGTCGGCGAGCCGGCGCCCGGCGAGGCTGCCGGCACATACGACCTCCGCGTTTTCGCGAAGGACGACGCCCAGATGACGGCCGCCCACGACGCGGCCGCGGCGGCTGGGGGCGTCGAGGTGCTCGACTTCGTCGATTTGGCGATGGAGACCCACCGCGGCGGGGCGTGCGAGATGCGTTCGCGCTGCGCCATCGCGAGCAACACGGACCTGCGGATCGTCTATACGCCGGGCGTGGCCCGCGTGTGCAAGGCGATCGAGGCGGACGCGTCGCTGGCCCGCACGTACACGAACCTGGCGAACAAGGTGGCGATCGTCACGAACGGCACGGCCATCCTGGGCCTCGGCGATATTGGCGTGGTGCCGGGGCTGCCGGTCATGGAGGGGAAAAGCGCGATCTTCTGGGAGTTTGCGGGCATCTCCGCGGAGCCCATCCTCGTCGATACGCACGACCCCGAGAAGTTCGTCGAGACCGTCTGCGCGATCGCGCCGACGTTCGGGGCGATTCAAGTCGAGGACGTCAAGGCCCCCGAGTGCTTCACCATCACGCGCGAGCTCGACCGGCGGCTGCCCCTCCCGGTCATGCACGACGACCAGTACGGCACAGCCACCATCGTGCTGGCGGCGCTCTGCTCGGCCCTGAACAAGACCGGCAAGCGAATAGCCGACATGACGTGCGCGATCAGCGGCGCGGGGGCGGCCGGCACCGCCATTGCCGACCTGCTGCTCAAGGCCGGCGCGCCGGATGTGGTGCTGTGCGACAGCGCGGGCATTCTCCATCGCGGCCGCGAGGAGCGGATGAACGATGAGAAGCGCAAGCTCGTCGAATGGACGAACAAGGAGAATCTCTCCGGCGGCCTCGCCGAGGCCATGGCCGGGCGGGCGCTGTTCGTGGGCGTCTCGCAGCCGAACCTCGTCTCGCAGGAGATGGTGCGTTCGATGGCCGACGAGCCGATCGTGTTCGCGCTGGCGAACCCCGTCAGCGAAATCACCGTGGCGGAAGCGTACGAGGCGGGCGCCTCCGTGGCGGCCGACGGGCGGATGCTCAACAACGCCATCGCGTATCCGGGCATCTTCCGCGGGGCGCTCGACGCCCACGCGACGGCGATCACGGAAAAGATGCTGATGGCCGCCGCCCACGCGCTGGCGAACATCGTCCCCGCGGGCGAGCTGCTGCCGGAGATGATGGACCCCGCCACCCACCGCGCCGTCGCGGAGGCGGTGATGTCGGAAGTGGAAAAGACGGGGTAGCCCCTTGCGATAGCCGCCCAAATGCGTATGCATGCGGGATTCCCGGCATGCGGGGCCTGCCCGAGCGATTCCGGACCTGGATCAAGAAAGGCTGGTTTATGGCGAAGTTCAGGAAGGCGAGTGACATTAAGGTCGGCGTCGTCGGCTACGGCGGCGCGTTCAATATGGGTCGCGGGCATCTCAACGAGATGAAGCGCGCGGGCATGACGCCCGTCGCCGTCGCGGAGATCGACGCGGAGCGTCTGAAGGTCGCGGCCGAGGAGTTCCCCGGTATCCAAACATACCCCTCCCTCACCCAGATGCTCAAAAAGTCCCAGGTGAACGTGATCACGCTGATCACGCCGCACAATACCCACGCCAAGCTGGCGCTCGAGGCCCTGCGCGCGGGCCGGCACGTGTGCTGCGAAAAGCCGCTGGCGATCACCACGGCCGAATGCGACCGCATGGTCGCGGCCGCGAAGAGAAGCAAGGTCGTCCTCACCACCTACCACAACCGCCACTGGGACGGCTGCATCCTCCAGGCGATCAGGACGATCCACTCGGCGAAGAAGCCCCTCGGCGACATCGTGCGGATCGAGGCGCACATGGGCGGCTACGGCAAGCCGGGCAACTGGTGGCGCTCGAGCAAGTCGATCTCGGGCGGCATCCTGTACGACTGGGGCGTACACCTGCTGGAGTACTCGCTGCAACTGATCGACTCGGACATCGCCGAGGTCAGCGGCTACCGCAAGCAGGGCTTCTGGGCGCCGCGAACGGCCTGGAAGAAGGACACGAACGAGGACGAAGGCTTCGCGATCGTCCGCTTCGCATCGGGGCAATGGCTGACACTGACCATCAGCCACATCGACTCCAAGCCGAAGGAAGGCTGGCTGGAGATCACCGGCACCAAGGGCACGTACGTCTTCCACGGCGGCGGGTGGAAGATGATCACGCACGGCAGGAACAACGAGACCGTCACCGCCGAGGGCAAAAACCCCGACGGCGAGGGCTGGCGATTCTACCAGAACGTCGCCGACCATCTCGTCAAGGGCAAGAAGCTCGTCATCACGCCGGAGTGGTCGCGCCGGCCGATCCACATTCTCGACCTCGCCGACCGCAGCGCGGAGGCGGGGCGCGCCATGAAGGCGAAGTACAAATAGGAAAGGGATTTCAGGGATTTGAGGATTCCAGGTGGCAGACACGACCGCGGTCGCACTGCCCCATCTGGAGCTTCCGAAGAACATCCCTGAAATCACAGGAATCCCGGAAATCCCGTTCAGAAACCTACGAACAAGGAGCGGAGCATGGAAGCATTGATCGTCCAGGGGGGATGGCAGGGACACGAACCGAAGCAGGTGGCGGACATCCTCGAGGGCGTGCTCAGGAAGCACGGCTTCGACGTGGAAGTCTCCGACACGCTCGACGCCTACCTGGACGCCGAGAAGCTCAAGGGCCTCGACCTGATCGTCCCCGAGTGGACCATGGGCGAGATCGGCAAGGAGCAGTGGGCCGGCCTCAACGAGGCCGTCAAGAGCGGCGTCGGCATCGCCGGCGTCCACGGCGGCATGGGCGACAGCTTCCGCCAGAACACCGACTACCAGTTCATGGTCGGCGGACAGTGGGTGGCCCACCCCGGCGGCGTCATCGACTACCGCGTGCACATCGTCGATCACGCCGACCCCGTCACGGCCGGGCTCGGCAACTTCGACATGCACTCCGAGCAGTACTACATGCATGTGGATCCCGCCGTCCACGTCCTGGCGACCACGACGTTCGAGTTCAACGGCTGCACGATGCCCGTGGTCTGGAAGAAGCTGTGGGGCAAGGGCCGCGTATTCTACTCGTCGCTCGGCCACGTGGCGAAGGACTTCGACACGCCCGAGGCGCTGACGGTCATCGAGCGCGGCATGTTGTGGGCGGCCGAGGGCAAGGCCCTCGCGGCCGACAAGTAACCCCAAGGGAGCCCCGCCATGAACCCCAAGCCCGTCAAGATCGGCATCATCGGCTGCGGCAATATCAGCGACCGGTACCTCAAGAACGCCACGTCGATGTCGATCCTGGACACGGTGGCCGTCGCGGACCTCGACGCGAAGCGTGCCGAGGCGCGGTCGAAGGAGTTCGACGTCCCCGCCTGCGCGCCGGATGAGTTGCTCGCCCGCGACGACATTGAGATCGTGGTCGACCTGACGCCGCCGGCGGCCCACGAGGAAGTCAACCTGGCGGTCCTGGCGGCCGGCAAGCACGTCTATACCGAGAAGCCCCTCGCCGTCACGCGCGAGGGCGCCCGGAAGACGCTCGACGCCGCGGCGGCCGCGGGGCTGCGCGTCGCGTGCGCGCCGGACACCATGCTCGGCGGCGGCCTGCAGACCTGCCGCAAGCTGATCGACGAGGGCGCCATCGGCCGGCCGGTCGCGGCGCTGGCGCAGATGCTTTCGCGCGGGCCGGATAGCTGGCACCCGGACCCGGAGTTTTTCTACCAGCCGGGCGCGGGGCCGATGTTCGACATGGGCCCGTACTACCTGACGGCCCTGACGCTGTTGATCGGGCCGGTGAAGCGCCTGTCCGGCTCGGCCGAGGTGCTGATCGCGGACCGCACCGTCGGCTCCGGGCCGAAAGAGGGCAGCAAGATCCCGGTCGCCACGCCGGACCACGTGACCGGCACCATGGACTTCGAGACCGGCGCCGTCGGCACCATCGTCACGAGCTTTGCCGCCGACGTGGGGTACGTGCCCAGCATCCGGATCTTCGGCGACGCCGGCGCGATGGTCGTCTCCGACCCGAACACCTTCGGCGGGCCTGTGAAGCTGTTCGACCACGAGGCCAACGGCTGGAAAGAGGCCCCCCTCACCCACACGACCTACACCGAGGGCAACCTGCGCTCGCTGGGCGTGGCGGACCTCGCCTACGCCCTCCGCACCGGCCGGCCCCACCGGTGCTCCGCCGAGCAGGCCTACCACGTGCTCGACCTGATGCACGGCTTCCTCGAAGCCGCGCAGGCCGGCGAATACTACAGTGTCCCCAGCACGTTCGAGCGTCCCGCTCCGCTGCCGCCCGGCGAACTGAACGCGTGACGCGGCCGGGCGTGGGGAAAGGAAATCACAGCACGAAGGGAACTGCGACATGCAATACAGGAAGCTGGGGGCCTCGGGCATCGAGGCGTCGGCCGTCGCGTTCGGCGCGTGGGCCGTTGGCGGATGGATGTGGGGCGGCAGCGACGATGACGACGCCGTCGCGGCCATCCGGGCGGCGATCGACGCGGGGATCAACTTCATCGACACGGCGCCGATCTACGGCTTCGGGCACAGCGAGGAGGTCGTCGGCAAGGCCATCGCCGGGCGGCGCGACCAGGTGGTCCTCGCGACCAAGTGCGGGCTCGTGTGGGATCGCGAGGAAGGCGAATACTACTTCCGCAGCGATGAGAAGGGCGCCGTCGGCGACCCGAAGAAGGCCACGCGAACGGTGTACAAGTGCCTGCGCCCGGACGCCATCCGCGACGAGGTGGAACACAGCCTCAAGCGCCTCAACGTGGACGTGATCGACCTGTACCAGACGCACTGGCAGGACTCGACCACGCCCATCGCCGACACCATGGGCGCGCTGATGGAACTGAAGGACGCCGGCAAGATCCGCGCGATCGGCGTCAGCAACGCCTCGGCCGACCAGATGACCGCGTACCGGGCGGTCGGGCCGATCGACAGCGACCAGGAGCGCTTCAGCATGCTCGACCGCCGCATCGAGGCCGACCAACTCCCCTATTGCCGCGAGCATCACATCGCCGTGCTGGCCTACTCGCCCCTGGAGCAGGGCTTGCTGACGGGCAAGGTCGGCCCCGACCGCCAATTCGGCGAGGGCGACCAGCGACGGCGGAGCAAGCGGTTCTCCGTCGAGAACCGCAAGAAGGTGCTCGTCATGCTCGACGAGATGAAACCCGTGGCCGAGGCGCACGGCATCACGCCGGCGCAACTGGCCATCGCGTGGACCCTCGCCCAGCCGGGCCTGACGCACGCGCTGGTGGGCGCCCGCGACCCGAAGCAGGCGGCGGAGAACGCGGCCGCCGGCGACGTGAAGCTCTCCGACGAGGACTTCACGACGATCAACCGGGCCCTCGCCCGCCACGCGCCGGAGATCGCGTAGCGGCACGCCGCGGCCACCGACTGCGCACGTTCTCCGCCCAATACGCGGCCGGGATACGGGGCTCGGGGGATACCGGACTGCACTCAGCAGTAGCACGCTGACAGAAGGGGCAACGCGAGAGGACAGAACTTCCACACTAAAGCCCTAGGCGCTTCGGCGGAGAAGCGGTAGAATGCGGTTTGGTGGGCGTCCCTGAGACCGTATGCGGGACCAGGGATGTGTGGCCTGCGCCTGGCGGAAGGAGACCGCCGGGAACAACAAAAGCGAGGATCGCTCGACTGGAAAGGATGAGGAGATGCTCACGCTCGCGCGCGCGTTCGCTCTATTCGCTGCAAGTGCCCTCCTGTGCGCTGGACTTGCCACTGACGTCGCGGGCGAAGTCCTGCCGTTTGAGACCGACGAAATCCGCAAGTACCTGCTGATCGGCATGGCCGACGGTGGGACCGCCGATGCGGTGGACGTCAATGACGGCGAACTCGGCTCCCACAAGGCCGGAGCGCCCTATGAGGACTTCACCACCCCCAGCAGCACATTCCCCAGCGAATTGCTGGGCAACGTGCCGGACATCCCGCTGAACGCCCTGCCGGTCTTCGGCGGCATCAACCATTCCGGAAACATCGCCGTCACGGATGACAGCGGCGACTTCAACTTCAACAATGTCGGCGTGTACGCGGACGTGGGCGTGCAGACCGCCGACACGGCCGCCGACGCGGACGATTCCGGCGACAACTACTTCTACTACGGCACGTCCTTCACCGATGATCCGAACGTCAACTCGGACGGCGCCGGGGGCTTCCCGAACACGCTGGACTCCTTCGGCTACACCAACGAAGTCGTGAATCACAACACCACGGCGACGGGCAAGACGGTGGCCGTCGGCGACGTGCCGGCCATGTACGACATGGCCGAGGGGAACGGCCTGACGGGCAACGTGGACTTCTCGGCACTGAATGCCGAGATCGCGGCCGCCAGGACGGCGATTCCGGCCTTTTCCCCGGGCGACCTCGACGGCAACGGCGACCCGATCCACTTCGGCACGATCGACCTGGGGCCGAGCTTCAGCGACGGCAAGATCGATAAGTCGATGCATCCGGACGACAAGGGGTTCGGCGTTTCCGGAGACATCACGGCCTCGGCGAGCTCCAAGAACGACGGCGGGACCTTCCTGGTGACGGTGAACCACGCGGGGCTGACGGTGATCGACTTCGACGTGGATTCGGGCAAGGAGATCCTGGTCAGCAACTACAATTTCGTGATTGACGGTCCGGAAGGCGCGTTCGTGATCGTCCGCATCCCCGACGACAGCGAGTTCTCGACCAGCCAGGGCAACGTGCTCGCGGGCACGGGGGGCGTCGGCTGCAACGCCATCGTCCTCGTGACGCTGAATACGGTCACGGAAGAGCACTTCGACTTCCAGAACTCGGTCCTCAACGGCGTGGCGTTCTGGTCGCTCACCGATGTGGACGGCACGATCAACCACAGCAACACGCAGGGCTGCTCGCAGTTCATCGGCGATATCATCGACATGGATAACGTGCGGTACATCCACTGCACGCTGCCCGAACCGGCCACCTTGGCCCTGCTGGCCCTGGGCGGCCTGGCCCTGATCAGGCGACGCAGCTCCTGAACCCGGCCGGATTGGGGGTGCCCGGTGGGAAGAAGGCGCTCGAGGCGCCGTCCCGGGAGCAAGCCCACCGGGGCATCCTGACGCCCGACCGGGGCGCCTGGCCGCCCGCTTTCTTGCGCCGGGGGCGCGGCGGCGCCTGAACGTCGGTGATACGAACGGCAGCGAGCGCCGCGGTCGAAGCGACGACCACGCCCGGCTTCTGCAGCAGCCGGCGCCCGAGGCGGGCCCTCGCGTCGGCAATGCGTGCAGGCGTCCGGCGAGTATGCTAGCATCTGCGTCGGCTCCCCAGGCCCCGCCCGGGGACACTTCGCGAACCCAACCGAAAGGACCCGTGCCATGCCTTACAGGGCAATCCTGCTGCTGGCGGCGGCGGCGCTGGCGGCCGGTTGCGCGCAGCCCCGCGCTACGTATGACATCCCCAGGCTCGGCGGCGTGACCGTCGACGGCCAAGCCGAGGACTGGGACGATGGCGGCTTCCGGGTCGAGGCGATGGCCCGCAAGGGCGAGGTCGCCCCGCCGGACGATCTGCTGCCGACCGCCCGGATCGGCTGGGACGAGCAGGGGCTGCTGCTGCTGGTGCAGGTCACCGACGACATCGCCGCAGAACACGAAAGCCAGGACAGGCTCTGGGCGCGGGACAGCGTGGAGATCTTCGTCTCCGCCGGCGTCGGGTCGCCCGTCCGCTACCAGCTCGTCGCGTCATCGGGCGCGGATGCGACCCGCGGCGGCAAGCTGCGGCAGCGATTCTACGAGTTCCGCCAGGGCGCCGACTCCTTGCCGAAGCTGACGGCCGAGGTAGCCTCGACGACATCCGGCGCGTCGTACGTCATCGAGGCGCGACTGCCGTGGTCGAACCTCGCCGCCGAGCCTGAGCCCGGCGGGACGGTCGGCTTTCAGCTCTTCGTCAACGACAGCGACGATGCGCCCGGAAAAGACAAGGCGCTGTGGTTCCCGCGCGACCACGGCGGCCACAAGGACCTGAACGCGATGTACGCCCTGCGGCTCGCCGGGCACGCCTCGCCGCCGGTGACGGCCGCCGCGATGGCCGGCTTCCACCGCCAGAGCCGCTCGCGGTTGGACGTGCTGGCGGTGCCCGAGGCCGCCGGCCAGACGGCCGAGCTGCGCCGCGGCGGCAAGACGCTCGCCAAAGCGAAGCTGACGGCCGAGGCGGGCTGGGCGACGGGCACGCTCGATTTTCCCCTGCCGCCGCCGGGCCGCCCCTACGGGCCGCTGGTGCTGCACGTCGGCGGGAAGCCGACGGCGATCGTCGACCTGCCCGACGCCGACGCGATGCGGGCGCGGGCCTTCGCCGAGGCGGAGCTTCGCTTCACGCCGGTGTTCACGGGCGAGGCGCTGCCGGAGATCGACTTCCGCTGCCCCGGCTGGGCGGAGCAGCTTTCCGGCGGGTACGAGATCGAGGCGACGTACTTCGGCACCGACGGCGGGAAGGTGACCCACGCCGAGCGTCCCGGCCGCTATGGCGCCCGGGTGGTCATCACGCCCAAGCGCGGTGAGGTGATCGAGGAGCACATCACGCTGTACCGTGCGCCGCGGGGGATCCGCTGGTGGGAGTGGGAATGGACGGACTTCGCCGGCACGCTGCCCGCAGGGCTCGGCGTTTCGCCCGACGTAGCCCGGGCCCGACGAGAGGACATTGCCGAAGCCATGAAGTGGCTGCTGTCAGAGGCCACGGACCGCAACGCGCACATCGCCTCACTGATCGCGGACCTTTCGGAACGCGCGGCTGGCGACACGCTGGTCTGCCAGAGAAGCAACGCCTATGCGAGCCACGCCAAGTGGTGGTACGAGGTCGGCAAGCGCCACGGCTTCCGCAAGCCGTTGCGATACGCCGCCCACCTGCCCGAGGGCTACGACAGCGACACCGCCCGCCGCTATCCGCTGATCCTGTTCCTCCACGGGGCGGGCGAGCGCGGCGACAACATCGAGCTTGCCGGCAAGCACGGCGTGCCCGACATCCTCAAGCACACCGAAGACCACCTCGCCATCGTCCTCTGGCCACAGTGCCCCAAGGGCCGCTGGTGGGGCGACTATGCCTACGACCTCGCCGACCTGCTCGCCGCCTTCCAGAAAGAGTACCGCGTGGACGCCGACCGCGTGTACGTGACCGGCCTGAGCATGGGCGGGTACGGATCCTGGACGCTGGCGGCGCACTTCCCCGATCGCTTCGCGGCCGTGGCGCCCATCTGCGGCGGCGGCGACCCGCGCGACGCCGCGCGGCTGACCGACGTGCCCGTCTGGGCGTTCCACGGGGCAAAGGACGGCACGGTGCCGCTACGGCGGAGCGAGGAGATGGTGGAGGCCATCCGCGCCGCCGGCGGGAAGCGCGTGTCGCTGACGGTCTATCCCGAGGCCGGCCACAACTCGTGGAGCGCGACGTACGCCGACCCGCGGCTGTATGAGTGGCTCTTCTCCAACATCCGCCACGGCCTGAAGCGCAACCCGCCGAGCACGCAGCCGGCGATGCCCAAGTAGGCGGCGGTCTGTAATCTCAAATCCAGGATTCGCGATCTCGGATGTGGGATTCCAGGTTTCGGATTTCAGACGGCGCGGACGAGCACGGCCGCGGGAGCGGAGGCGTCGTCCAGAGGGCTCGCCACCTTCGTCAGAAAGTGCCACAGCCGCCCGCCGTGCGTCCCGCCGCGCTCGTGCGTCTCGGGCGTCAGCGTTACGTCGGCCGTCTGCCCGCTGTGCGTATCCAGCCACCGGCAGGTGACGCCGGCGGCCGAATCGACGGCCGAAAGGTCGATCGTAAGATCCCCTCCCACAGGCAGATACGCCAGATACGCCCGTCCCGCATCCGCGCAGCAAACCCCCCCGGCCACGTACTCGTTATCGGGCGTCATGCGGTTGAGGTCCGCCTCGGCAAGGAAGTCGGCGAGATAGCGGTATCGCCGCCAGCCTGGCGGCTCCGGGTCAAACTTGATCAGGTCCCATGACGTGTTCGTGTAGTAGTAGCACGGATACCCCCCGCCGACGCAGATCGCCCACGTCCATGCCAGCACGTCCGGCCACGGGGCGATCGTGCCGCTGGTGTAGGTGCCGATGTCCTCGACGCCTTCCTCATAGCCGTACTCGATGTTGAGGTACGGCCGACCGAGCATGCGGAAGCGCCGCGCCGCCTCGCGGTTATACGCGTCCGTATCGCCGAGGTGGACCTGGTCGGAGACGTAATCGCAGGCGTCGTCGAGCGGCCCGCTCCGCCCGGCCGATCGCACGAACGGGTCGTGGGCGGTCACCAGATGCCCGTACGCGTCGTGATGGCGGATCATCGCGACGCGGCTGAGCGGGTACGCCACGTGCCCGAACTCACCGACGTAGTTGTGACACTCCTTGCTCACGTCCCAGACGACGTTGCCGAACGCCTGGTAACGGGCCACGACATAGCGCCAATAGCGGTCGTCCTCGGGCGAGTAGCGAACGGGCCAGTTCACGTGCTTGTTCTGGACGTGGATCATCAGGTGGGCGGTGATCCCCCGGGCCTGAAGCTGCCGCATCATCTCGTCGAACCGGCGGAAGAAGTCCACGTTCAGCGTGGCATGGTCGGGCTCGTCATTGGTCCCGCCGAAGACATACAGGTCCGGCGGGCCGTACACGAAGTCGAGCGACGCGTCCGAAAACCCCGTGTGGGCGTAGACGTTCGTCACGATGTAGTTAAAGCCGCGCTCGCGGAGCAGATCAACCAGCCGCGCGAAGTCCGCCTCGCTTCGCTGGTGCAATGAGAACAGCCAGTCGCACTCGAAGCCGATGGGCACGAACGGCTCGCCCGTCGCCCACGCCAGCCGCCGCGCCCGGGCGGGGTCCGCGCCCAGCACGCCGCGCAGGTTCGTGTCGACCGTCTCCTCGCACTTGAGCGCCGGAAGCTCCACGTCATTGAGCGCCTCGACCTCGCAGGTGGTCCGCCCGCGCCACGTCCCCGGCCGCGTCGGGCTGAAGCGCACCCCCCATCGCCCGTCGCCGTCATAGAAGCCCGGCAGCGCGGCGATCGTACGCCCCGACTCGTGCTCGAACGTCGCGGTCAGCTCGACGGCGAACGGCTCGGGCGCGTCGGCGCTCAGTTCGAAGTCATGAATCCCGTACAGCGGCGCGGTCACGGCTTGGTCTGTCATGCAGTCGTCTCCCTATCGCTTCTCGTTACCTCGCGCATGCGGGGCCCTGCCAGCGGCACGCCGACGAAGTTGGCGAGCCGCCTGTGAGGGGCGAGCCACGCAGCATGCCGGCAAACAACGGGGGGCATGGCGGCCGTCGCATGCCGCCCTGCTTTGCGGCGGGGCCGTCAACTCCTCGGCAGGTAGCGGGCCGCGCCGTAGCGGTTCGGCGGACAACTCGGGCCCGGCTCGGCGCCGGTGTCGCCGTACGGGTCGCCGAAGCGGTTCATCAGTTCCCACAGCTTCGCCCGCAGCTCGCCGCGCTCGCCCGCATGGCGCTCATCATCGATTAGGTTGTGCATCTCGTCGGGGTCGTTCGCCAGATCGTACATCTCGTCGAACGCGAACCCGTTGAACACGTACTTCCACCGGGGCGTGACGACCATCCGCTGCGTGTAGAGGAACTCGCAGCCGTACGAAACGCACAGCACGGCGTCTTCCCAATCGTCGCGGCCGGGCTCGGCCAGCAGCGGCGTCAGCGACCGCCCGTCCGCGTGGGGCAGCGGCTCGGCGCCGGCGAGCTCAAGGAACGTGTGCGAAAGCTCGTGCGTGAGGACCATTCGCGGGCACCCGCCGCCCGCGGCCACGCGACCGGGGAACCGCACGACCAGCGGCACGCGCCACGCCTCGTCGTACGGCATCCAGCTCTTGATCCACATGCGGTGGGCGCCCAGCATGTCGGCGTGGTCGGCCGTGAAGGCGACCAGCGTGTTGTCGGCCTGCCCCGAAGCGTCGAGGGCGTCGAGGATGCGGCCGACCTGATCGTCAATCTGCTCGCAGTAGGCGAAGAACCGCGCCGTGCCGTACCGCACGTCGTCCTCACTGAACTCGCCCCAGGTCTCCGATTCGCGCCGGTGCAACTGCGGCTTGCCGGCGAATTCGTCGGCGAAGCTCGCCGGGACGGGCATGTCGGCCGGGTCATAGCGGCGGGCGTAGTCCACGTGCGGGTAGTACGGGTCGTGCGGCTCGGGGAAGTGCACGGCCAAGTGCCACGGCCGGCCGCCGGCCGCGTATTCGCCCAGCAACTCGACCGCGCGATCCGCGATCCGCGTCGTGTTCAGCCGCTCCACCGGGCCCTCGACGACGCCCCACATCTCGAACGGCTCGCTGCCGGGCCACTGGAACTGCTTCTCGCACACGTGGCGAAGCTCCGGCAGCGACCCGGCCGGCGGGCCGTCGGACGAGCGTGGGAAGTCGTGGAAGCCGAAGTCGAGCGGCGTCCGCACTTGGCTCGCGTGCCACTTGCCGACCATGCCGAGACGATAGCCCGCCTGCCGCAGCCGCTGCGAGTACGTCACCACGCCGGGCAGCATGTCGCGGTTCAGCGACGGCGACGAGTGCACCTGGTTGTGCACGCCGTTGTGCCACGGGTACGCCCCGCTCATCCACATGGCGCGAACCGGGCAGCAGACCGGCGCCGGCGCGTACGACCGGTCGAACAGCAGCCCTTGCTCGGCCAGGCGGTTGATGTTCGGCGTGCGGCACGGGCTGCGCCCGGCGATCGTCCGCCATTGCTGATGGTCCGTCGTGATGAACAGGATGTTCGGCGGGGGCATGGGCGCTCCTTCGGCAAGGCCGAACAGCATATGCCACGGAGGCGCAGAGGTCACAGAGTTGTTTGCGCCAGGCGGTCCGCGGCTCGCCGCACGGACGCGGCGTGAAGGTCCGGAGGGCCCTGTACTAGCCCTCTCTCTGTGTGCTCTGCGGCTCTGTGGTGAGCCGTTCGGGGGCGGCGTTCCGCTCGGGGTCGCCGGCGAGAAACGTCTCGATCTCCTGGGCCGTTAGCGGCGCGGTGGCGCCCTCCTGCGTCGCGACGAGGGCGCCGAGCGCGTTGCCGTATCCGCAGCACTCGTCGAGCGTCGCGCCGCGGAGGTACTTATGCACGAAGCCGGCCGTGAAGGCGTCGCCCGAGCCGACCGGATCGACCAGTTCGACCACGTAGCCCGGCGAGTACGCCGCCTGCCCGTCGGCGGCGACGGCCAGGGCCCCACGCTCCCCCAGCGTGACGACGACTGCCCGCAGATCGAACCGCTCGCACAGCGCCGCGGCCGCGGCGTGCAAATCGCCGCTCGCTCCAAGCGGAAGCATTTTGTCCAGATCTGCGGCCTCGGCGTCGTTGAGCTTGAGGACATCCGCTCGCGCGAGCGATTCGGCCACCGTCTCGCGGGTGTAGCAGTCCTTCCGCAGATTGATGTCGAGCAGCTTGACCGCCTCCCCGGCCGCATCGAGCACGCGGTGGAGCGTTTCGCGCGACCGGCCGCAACGCTGGATGAGCGTGCCGAAGCACACGCAGTCGGCCTCGCCCGCGGCCGCCAGCAGCGCCTCCATTGGCTCGATATGGTCGAACGCCACGTCCGCTGTGATGATGAAGGTCGGCTGGCGGTTCTCGTCAAACGTGACGGGCACGGTGCCGGTCGGGCGCTCGCCGTCGCGCTGGATGTGCCTGAGGTCCAGGGCGAGTTCGGCGATCCGTTCGGCCGCCCGATCGCCGCGCTCGTCCTGCCCGAGCCGCGAGACCATCACGCCGCGGTCGCCGAGGTTACTCACGCGGAAGATGAAGTTGAACGGGGCCCCGCCGATCTGCTCGCCCCTCGGCAGCAGGTCCCACAGCACTTCGCCGAATGCCAGGATCGTCTTGGGCATCATCTAATGCCTCGGGTTGCCTGGGTGCCACTGGTTGCTCGCAACCAGTGCTGTGCCATACACAGAGCACAGCTCGCCGGCAAGCCGTGGCACCCCCGAGCGAGGCTTTCTCATCCGACCGCGCAGCATCATCCCTCTTGCGGCAGCCTTGCCACGCGTTCGGCCGGCACATCCGCGACGGCGACTCCCTCCTTGCTCGCGATGGCGGCGGCCGCACCCGCCACCTCGCCCAGCGGCACGACGTCGCCCACCACGCGATAGCTGCCGTGGGCGTAGAAGTCGCCGGAGATGCACCGCCCGGCCATCAGCAGGTTGTCGGCGTCCTTCGCCACGAGACAGCGGTACGGCACCTGGTACGGCGGCACTTCCAGATTCGGCAGCCAGGTCTGCCCCTCTTCCTGGGTCGGGTGGTGAATGTCGAGCGGGAAGGTCGCGGTGATGACGGCGTCGTCGAACGTCCGCCCGGCCTTGCAGTCTTCGCCCGTCAGCGTGTAGAAGCCGTGGATTCGCCGGCCCTCGCGGATCGCCAGCGTACCGGACCAGACGATGCGCATGTCGGCGTAGCGCGGGTCGCCGCTTGCGCGCAGGGCCCGGACGGTCTCATGAATCTGCCGCCGTCCGTCGATCTCGCCCGCTGACAGCGAGTCGGCGTCCGTCGGATCGACGCCGCAGACGTGCACCGCGACAAACTTCGCCACGTCCGGGCAGCCGGGGACCTCGCGGAAGCACCCGCTGCGGTACGTCATGTGGAAGCCGACTTTGTCGAGCACGGCCTGCGTGTCGCCCGGGCCGGGGTACGGCTGCTTCATCCCGCCGACAAGGGCGAACAGGCTCGCGGGCTGCATGAGGCCGTCCGACGGGCGGCCCTTGTCGAACCCGCACCCGCCGAACGCCGCCAGGTCACCGTCGCCCGTGGCGTCGATGAAGGCGTTGGCCCGCCAAATTTCCGGCCCCGACTTCGACGCCGTGTGCATCGCGGCGATTCGCCGGCCGTCGCGCTCCGCGCCCTGCACCATCGTGTGGTAGCGGACGGCGACGCCGGCCTCGGCGAGCAGCTCATCCAGCACCATGACCATCGCGTCGGGGTGCCAGAACCGCTTGCCGGCCAGCGCCCCGGCCGCGTCGAGCCGCTCAAGAATCTCGCGAATGAGCCCGGGCTTGTTCTCGTAGTCCCAAATCGTCGTCATCAACCCGCCGGTGGCGATGCCGCCGGAGATGTGCGTCTTCTCGATGAGCGCGGTCTTCGCCCCCGCGCGCCCGGCCGTCACCGCCGCCGCCACACCCGCCGGCCCGCCGCCGGCCACGATTACGTCATACTTCCGTTCCACGCTTCTGCTCCCTGTCTGCCGCCAGGCCCAAAGCTGCGAATTTGGGTGCGCAGACGCCGGTAATTGGATGAAATCAAGTCTATGGAAACAATGTACTTACGATGGATAATTGGTTCGGAATTAGCTTTTCGCACCTCATGGCCCGCTCAATTCCGTTGTGGCTCTTCGCCTGCTGGCGTTGTGGAGCCCGGGTCCGCGGCTTCCGGCTCGGCCGTGCCGGAAGCTGACACGAATTCCCTGCAGGCTGTTCCCTCAGGGCGCTCTGCCGGAGGAAACATGACTATGAGTAATATTGTTGTTGCGGAAGCCGCTATGATTCAGTACGAAATATTGCCACAGGCGCGTGGGTGGCACAAGATTTAGTGCCTTTTCTGATGTGTTTGACCCGATGGAACGGGAAGGAGAGCCAGAAGATGGCGCTGATCCAGTTCTTCGACAATGAACAAGATCGCGAAGCCCGCGACGGCGTCAGGAAGCTAGAAGACGCCGGTTTCAGGGTCACGTTCCTTCCGAGTTCCGGCGCGGCTATTCTGTCGATTGAGGAGTATGAGATCGTAGGCGGGGCGGCCATCCAGAACGCCGCTGAGAGAATCACGAGATATTGTCAATAGCTGTGGATGACGGGACCGCCGTCACGCGGCCATTGCCTTGATGCCGTCCACGAATCGAACGCCGCGAATCACCTCCGGC
>Ga0272442_10000401_pt1 | contig 70682 bp, 58 predicted proteins | sample SSMForm2O_FD_200262 | JGI IMG/M metagenome (GOLD analysis project Ga0272442, IMG submission 200262) | Marine sediment archaeal communities from Little Sippewissett salt marsh, Falmouth, MA, United States - SSM-Form-2O | ecosystem: Environmental > Aquatic > Marine > Wetlands > Sediment ...
TTCGCCAATTAAAGCGGTACGCGAGCTGGGTTCAGAACGTCGTGAGACAGTTCGGTCCCTATCTGCCGTGGGCGTAGGATACTTGAGGGGAGCTGACCCTAGTACGAGAGGACCGGGTTGGACGGACCTCTGGTGTTCCAGTTGTCCCGCCAGGGGCATTGCTGGGTAGCTATGTTCGGAACGGATAACCGCTGAAAGCATCTAAGCGGGAAGCCGGCCCCGAGATTAGGTATCCCTCACTTTCGGGTGCTAAAGGGCCCTTGTAGACTACGAGGTGATAGGCCGGACGTGTAAGCGCAGTAATGTGTTCAGCGAACCGGTACTAATAGCCCGTGTGGCTTGCCCCCATCCGATATCGTCCACCCATCGTCGGACGATCGTGTTCTTCAGACGCGAAGAGGCGTGGGTGCGTCTCGAACTACCAGGTGTTGTTGTTTGGCCATTGGTTTTTCCGGCGGCCATAGCGGCGAGGCCATACCCGATCCCATCCCGAACTCGGTAGTCAAGCTCGTTGGCGTCGATGGTACTGCACGGGTTACTGTGTGGGAGAGTAGAAAGCTGCCGGAAATTATTTTGTAAGGGCCCACCCTATCGAGAGGGTGGGCCCTTTTTTTTAAGCCGGCTATGTGTATATACCTACTCGGGCAGAGGAGGTGGTCGATGGCCCTCGAGCTGAAGGAGCACCCGACCCTCACCCGCCCCGAGGGGCCGGTCCTGCTGATCATCATGGACGGCGTGGGCCTCGGGCCGCCCGGGCCGGCCAACGCGGTGCACGTGGCGCGCACGCCGAACCTGGACCGGCTGCTCGCGCCCGGGCCGATGGTGACGCGGCTCAAGGCGCACGGCACGGCGGTGGGCCTGCCCTCGGACAAGGACATGGGCAACTCCGAGGTGGGACACAATGCCCTCGGCGCGGGCCGGGTGTTCGCCCAGGGAGCGAGGCTGGTCAACGAGAGCATCGAGTCCGGCCGCCTGTTCGAGGGCCGGGTGTGGCGGGCGATGATGGCGCGCTGCGGAGAGGGCGGCGCGCTGCACCTGATCGGCCTGCTCTCCGACGGCAACGTGCACTCGCACATCGATCAGCTGTTCGCGCTGATCCGTCGCGCCGCGGCTGACGGCGCGGCCCGGGTACGCGTGCACCCGCTGCTCGACGGTCGCGACGTGGACGAGAAGTCGGCGCTGACCTACATCGAGGCCACCGAGAAGCTGCTCGCCGAGCTGAATTCGGACGGGGCAGGGCGGGATTTCGCCATCGCCTCGGGCGGCGGGCGGATGGTGACCACGATGGACCGGTACGAGGCGGACTGGACGGTCGTGGAGCGGGGCTGGCAGGCCCACGTGCTGGGCCGGGGCCGGCGCTTCGCCTCGGCGGCGGAGGCGATCCAGACGTACTACGACGAGGATCCGCAGATCACCGACCAGTACCTCGACAGCTTCGTGATCGAGCGCGACGGCGCGCCCCTGGGGCCGATCGCCGACGGCGATGCGGTGCTGTTCTTCAACTTCCGCGGCGACCGGGCGCTTCAGATCAGCCGGGCCTTCGAGGGTGATGCGGGTTTCGACAAATTCGATCGGGTCCGCGTACCCGATGTGCTCTACGCCGGGATGATGGAGTACGACGGCGACACCCACATCCCCGCTAGCTACCTCGTGGAGCCGCCAGAGATCGACCGCACCGTGTCCGAGCACCTCTGCGCCGCTGGCGTGCGCTCCTTTGCCATCAGCGAGACGCAGAAGTACGGCCACGTGACGTACTTCTGGAACGGCAACCGCTCGGGTTACATCGACGAGGCGCTGGAGACCTATGTCGAGATCCCGTCGGACAAGCTCCGCTTCGACCGGGCGCCGAAGATGAAGGCCTTTGAGATCGCCGAGAAGACCGACGCGCTGCTGCGCTCGGGACGCTACGACTGGGGGCGGGTCAACTTCGCCAACGGCGACATGGTGGGCCACACCGGCGTGCTCGAGGCTGCGGTGACCGCGATGGAGGCGGTGGACGACTGCGTGGGACGGCTGGTCGAGACCGTGCTCGAGCTGAAGGGTGCGGCGCTGGTCACCGCGGACCACGGAAACTGCGAGCAGATGTTCACCGAGAGGAATGGAGCGCGGCATCCGCACACCGCACACACGCTCAACCCGGTGGCCTTCCGCGTGGTGGACGCGCGCGGCGAGGTGTCGTACCGCCTCGCCGGCGTGCAGGCGCCCGGCCTGGCCAACGTGGCGGGCACGCTGCTCAACCTGCTGGGTTTCGAGAACGTGTCCGACTACGAGCCGTCGCTAATCGCGGCGCTGTGACGGCCGGAGCTACGAGCGGCAACGAACGTTCCGGGATGTTCGGCACCGTCAGCTCCGGCCATCACGCTCGTCCCGAGCACCGTTTTCGGCCAGCAGGCGCCGGTAGCGTCGGTTGAGGACCCACATCAGCACCAGGATCACCCCGATCCCGCCCGCCACGGCCTGGGTCGGGTTGATCACCTCCCTGACCGCGGTGCCGAAGCCCACGATCAGCGCCGTGAAGGCGAAGCCGCCGGTGAACCCGCCGCAGGCGAGGGCCAGCGTTGCGCGCCACGGTCCCAGACCGAGCAGCCGCGAGAACACGGAGCCGCCCAGCGCGCCCGTGCCGGAGAGCGGGAAGGTGACGAAGGCCGCCATGCCGAGGAAGGTCAGCCGTCGCATCCAGGGCTGCGCGGCGAGGATCGCCTCGCCGCGGCGTTGCAGCCCCTGCAGGCTCGGGCCCAGCCGGGGAACGCGATGGGCCAGCTCGATGTTCTGTGTCAGCAAGAAGCCCACGCAGGTGTCACCCAGCCCCACGGCCGCGCCGATCTCCCAGGGCGAGAAGCAGAGCTCCGGGTCGAGCCATCCGAGGATCGAGGGATCGAGCGCGATCACCGGCGAGAACTTGCCCAGCACCGGAACCACCGTGAAGTTGAGTGCGAACAGCGGCACGAAGCGTCGGCCGTAGGCCAGCGTGCACAGTCCGAGAAAGGCGAGCAGACCCAGCGTGGTGAGTAGCAGGCGCAGGAGCAGATGCCGAAGCCTGGGCCGGTCCGGCCCGCCCGTCACGCTGCTGTCCTGCGGCATTATGCTTGGTCGCTACTCGAGCAGGAACTCGCTGATGCAGGTCGCGTCGATTCGCGCGGAGAAGATCTCCTGGATCCACATCCTGACCCAGTCGGTGTTGATCGGCCGCAGCAGCTCGACCGGCTGCAGCTCACGCTTGGATTCGGGAAAGGTGTAGCCGAACTTCTTCGGCGAGGCGCTCTCGATCATGAAGGTCTTCATCTGGTTGTGGGAGAGAAAGGTCTTGGCGTTGAGTGCCCAGCCCGGCAGGAGCTGCACCGTGGTGAAGTCCTGCTTCTCGGAGTAGTCGACGCGGACGTACTCGGAGATGCCGTACTCCTTGGTGCCCTCGCACCAGGCGGTCTTGGGATCGCCGTCGAACATCATCAGCGGACCGTGGGTCCAGGTGTCGTCCTTCTTGTCCTTGAGCACGGAGGAAACCTGCACCCGGAAGGTGAAGCTGAAGGTTCCGCTGGCACGGTCGAAGTGATGGACCTCGGCCAGCACGCCGCCCTTCTCGCCGTTGTACGCGTCGATGGGCTTCCTGCGCACGCCGTGATAGATCAGCTCGGCCAGTCCGTCGGCGTCGATGTCGAGGAAGCGTACCTCGCCGACGCGGTCTTCGTCCTCCGGGTCGTCGCGCAGGATCGACGCGGCCTTGGTCAGGTCGCCGCTCTCCTCCTGCTGGCTGACAGCGACGACCAGCGTCTTGATCGGCGCGGCGCCGGAGTCGAAGACGACCAGGCCGATCATGTCCCCGCCCTTCTTGAGCTGGCCAGTCTCGACCCCGCGCACGACGCCCTCGTCCGAGACCTTGAGCGGTCCGGCCTTGACCTCGCAGCTCGCGCCGCCGCAGAGCAGCAGCGCCGCCCGGGGCGAGGCCTCGAGGAAGTTGTCCGCGCCGGGATCGTACTTCTTCAGCAGCGAGAAGGCGACGAAAGTCTCCTTGGCGCCCTGGCCGTCGAAGTTGGCGCGCAGCAGGGCAAGGTTCTTCTCGGAGATCGCCTTGCCTCCGCCCAGGTCCCAGTAGGCCTGGCCCAGTCCGCCGGCGCCTGGCCGGCCCTCGGGGAACAAGGCCTGCAGCACCTTGACCTCTTGCGAGTCGAAGCCCGCCTCTGCCGCGCCGGCGCAGAGGAGAAAGAACACGATGACGGGCGCCCGGCTGGCCTGGCCCGGCCTGACGCGAGTCGCAAATCGGTTCATCAGTCTCCCCCCATGCCCAAAGGCCGCACATGGGCTCATGTTGGCGGTGGAGTATCCACGCCCTGGCACCCTGCGTCAAGCAGCCTTCGGTCGCGTGCTGCACGCTACAGGGTGCGGATCTCCCCGGGTTTCATCGTCTCCACTTTCAAACCATTGATATCAGAAACCAATTTCTCGTAGGCCTCTGGAGTTCCGGTGAGCGCGGGGAAGGTGCCGAAGTGCATCGGCACCACGGTCTGAACGCCGAGCATCCGCGTGGCCAGGCTCGCCTCCTGCGGGCTCATCACGTAATGCGAGCCGATCGGGAGGAAGGCCAGCTCGGGTGCATGCAGCTCGGCGATCAGCTTCATGTCGCCGAAGACCGCGGTGTCGCCGGAGAAGTAGATCTTGCGCCCGTTCTCCAGCCCGATCACGAAGCCGGCTGCCTCGCCGAGATAGACCAGGCTGCCGTCCTGCTCCGTGCTCGAGCTGTGCACGGCGTGGGTCATCGTCAGCTCGAGGCCGTCCACCGGGACGGTTCCGCCCTTGTTCATGCCGATGGTGTTGCTGACTCCTTGCAGCTCGAGCCAGCGCGCGATCTCGTGGATCGCGACCACGGTGGGCTCGAAGCGCTGGCACAGCGCCGCCGCGTCGGCCACGTGGTCGAAGTGGCCGTGCGTGATCAGCATCAGATCCAGGCCGTCCACCGGCTTGGCCTCGTCCGGGCAGGCCGGGTTGCCGTCGATCCAGGGATCGATGATCACCCGCTTGCCGCCGGGCGTGGTCAGCCCGAAGGTGGCGTGTCCGTAGTACTTCACCTCGAGGTCCAGGGCCATGCCGGATCCCTCCTTTTCTGCGGCAGGGTATAGCGCCGCTGCTGCCGCAGTGCAAGCGCGGCCCTTGCCGGGGAAGGCGGGGTCTGATAGGAACCGGGATCAAAGCACCGACCGAGCGGGAGAGGCTTCATGTCAACAACGCCGGTGAGACTGGCTCTTCTTGTCCTGCTGCCCTGCCTTGCCGCCGCTGCTGCGGCGCGGGCGGCGCCCGAGACCATCATCGCGCCCCCTCCGGGCGGCTATGCTCTCGATCGCCTGACCACGGGGGACGGGCAGCCCGGGGTCCTGAAGGCCGGCGCGGCGGCCGTCGAGATCACACCGCACAACCCGCGGGGCATGTTCCTCGCCGGCTTCGGTCCGAACCGGGAGGCGCGCGGCGTCCGCGATCCGATCTATGCCCGGGCTCTGGTGATCTCCGATGGACGTATTGCGGTGGCGATCGTGGTGCTCGACCTGGTCGGCACGGTCGGCGGAACCTCGGAGCGTATCGCCGCGCTGTCCAGCGCGCAGCACCCGGAGCGGGTGCTGGTCACGGCCACGCACAACCACCACGCGCCGGATCCTCTGGGATACTGGGGGCCGACCGTGCTCCGCGTCCCGGTGCGCTCCGGCGTGGATCAGCGCTGGCTGAGATACGTGGAGCGCCGTGCGGCGCTGGCCGTGCACCGGGCGGCACAGGCGGCGCGGCCCGCCCGGGTCAGCGTGGCTCGGGCCGATGCGCCCGGCGGGATCTGCAGGTGCCTGCACCGCGCCGAGCAGTCTCCCGGTCCGCTGACCTCGATCGTGATCGATGACGCCGAGGGGCAGCCGATCGCCACCTGGATGCACTACGCCTGCCACCCCGAGACCCTGTGGGATCGCAACCAGCTGATCAGCGCGGACTGGGCCGGGGAGGTGTACCAGGCGCTCGAGCGGGTTCGCGGGGGCACCGCGCTCGTCACCGTGGGCTCGCTCGGCGGGGTCGCGCCCGAGCCGGTGTTCGACGGCTCGCTGCGCGACCGGTACTGGCAGAAGCGCCAGTCCGGCCGCGCCCTGGCCGAGACCGCCTTCCGGGCCGGGGCCGAGTCTGGCAGGTCGGTCGTGACGGATCGCCTGCGGCTGTACCGCTCCGAGGTCGAGCTGCCGGTGGAGAACTGGCAGTTCGAGCTCGCCATCAACTCGGGCCTGTTCAGCGAGACGCTGCTGCAGGGCAAGCTCGAGGCCGATATCGCGCTGCTCGAGCTCGGCGGGCTGCGCATCGGCTTCGTGCCCGGGGAGTTCACGCCCGAGGCGGGCGCGGCAGTGGAGCAGCGCATCGCGGGCGAGCCCACGATGCTGGTCAACCTGTTCGATGTGGAGATCGGCTACGTGGTGACCCCCGAGCAGTTCGCCGACGCGGACAACGAGTACCTGCAGTATCTCAAGGCGGTCTCGCTCGGCCCCGGGACGTACGACACCCTGTTCGAGGGGGTCGGCGCGCTGGCAGCCCAGGCCGCGGCCGCGGAGAACGTGCCGGGCTCGGAGGATGACGTGGAACCGCCAGTGCCCGAGCATCCGCGGCTCGGCCCTCCGGAGCGATTCGACGAGCAGCCCGAGGAGCCCGCAGAGGAGGAGGCCGAGGAGGCGCCGCCCGCACCCGAGGAGTCGACCACACCATGAAGCCCGCGAAGAAGAAGCCGGCGAGGAAGCCGGCCCGCAAGAAGCCGGCCAAGAAGCCGGCCAAGAAGCCGGCCCGCAAGAAGCCGGCCAAGAAACCGGCCAGGCCAAAGCCTGCGAGCAAGACGACCCGGGGCACCGTGCTCGTCACGGGTGCTGCAGGCTTTATCGGCCGCTATGTGGTGGAGGAGGCCCTGGCTCGGGGGTACTCGGTGCGGGCCACCGACCTGCCCGGTCCGGATCTCGGCTGGGCCGAGACCCGGGGCGTGGAGGTGCTGCGCGGCGATCTGACGCGGCGCGAGCAGGTCGAGCCCCTGGTGCGCGGCGTGGACCATGTGGTGCACATCGCGGCGGCCTTCGATCTCGGCATGCCGCGGCAGGATCTGCTGCGGATCAACCTCAACGGCTCGGTCAATCTGGCCGAGGCCGCGGCCGCGGCCGGCGTGAAGACCTTCGTCAACTGCTCGACCGCGGACACGTACGGCGCGCACGACGAGATCCCGGTGCGAGAGGACGCCCGCCAGAATCCGGACAACGACTACGCCTTCAGCAAGCTGCTGGCCGAGCAGGCCGTGATCCGCGTCGGTCAGCGCCGGAGCATGGCAGTGACCACCCTGCGGCCCACGGTGATCTACGGTCCGGGCGCGATGTACACCGCGAGCATGTTCTGCACCCTGCCGCTGATGATCCACCGGAGGCTCGGCTTCTTCATCCGCGCCACTGGCGGTCCGCTGGTCAACGCGGTGCACGCCGAGGACGTGGCCGGCGCCGCGATCTTCGTGCTCGGCAAACCGGAGGCCGCGGGGCAGGTGTACAACGTGGCCGACGACGACTGGCAGACGATGGGAGAGTTCTTCCACAACATCGTCGAGCCCCTGGACGTCAACTGGAGTCCGTTCACGGTGCCGATTCCATCGGCGCCGCTGTCGTGGCTGGCCCGGGGACTGTGGTTCGCCCCGGACGGCCTGTTCGGCCTGATCAACCGCGTGCTGCAGTCGGAGTGGGCCTCGGTCCGCGACAGCTGCGGCCTGGAGCCGGCGCTGAGTCCGCGCTTCGACAAGGGCTTTCTGTCCTACGGCCTCGGCGATCACGCGTGCGACAACTCGCGGCTCAAGGCCGCGGGCTACCAGCTCCGTCATCCGCACTTCGCGGCGGGCTATCGCGAGACGATCCGCTGGTACTGCGAGCAGCGCTGGATCCCGGAGTCGGCGCTCTCGCTGTGAGCGGACTTCCAGGCAGTACTGGACGTCGTGACCTCCGCGGAATAGAATACCAAAATCGAGGGCGACGGAGTCTGGGAGCGACTGATGAGCAAGATACGGATCCTGGGTGAGTTCTGGGGGTTCCTCAAGATTCGCAAGAAGTACTGGCTCGGCCCGATCGTGGTGATCCTGCTGCTACTCGGCCTGCTGATCGTGCTCACCGAGGGCTCGACCGTAGCGCCCTTCGTGTACACGCTGTTCTAGGGGCCGACAGGCCCACACCCGCTATCATGGCGAGCTCTTCAGTAACCGCCATCATCGTCGGGTGGCAGGCTCGAGCGCACCTGCCGCGCTGCCTGGCCTCGCTGGAGCGGCAGCGGCGTCCGGCCGAGGAGACGATCTACGTGGACAACGCGTCGGCCGACGGCTCGGTCGAGTACGTCCGCGAGCACCACCCCGACGTGGAGGTGCTGGCGCTGGACTCCAATCGCGGCTTCGGCGCGGGCAACAACGAGGCTATCCGGCGAGCGGAGACCGATCTGGTCGCGCTGCTCAACCCCGACGCCGAGGCCGATCCGGGCTGGCTGGAGGCGCTGGTCACCGCGGCCGAGTCGAGCGCGGAGCGCGTGGCCGGATTTGCCTCGCGCGTGCATCGCGCTCACGACCCGACCCTGCTCGAGAGCACCGGCGACACGTACTCGGTGGTGGGCACCTCCCTGCCGAGGGGCTTTGGCGAGGATCCAGCCGCCCATCTCGAGCGCTGCCCCGTGTTCGGCCCGGCAGGCTCGGCAGCCCTGTTCCGGCGGCGCCCCCTGCTCGACATCGGGCTGTTCGACGAGGCCTTCCTCGCGTACTACGACGACGCGGATCTGGCCCTGCGCCTCAACCTCGCCGGGTACAGCTGCGAGTACGTGCCGCGGGCCACGGTGCGGCACTGGGGGCAGAGCAGCCTCGGCGCCGAGAGCGAGACCCTGCTGTACCTGGCCCAGCGCAACCTGGAGTGGACCTACCTCAAGGGCATGCCGCTGCCGCTGATGCTGGCGCGCCTGCCCGAGCGCGCGCTGTTCGAGGCGCTGGGCGCGATCCAGTTCGCCGCCCGGGGCCGGCTGGGGCTGTTCCTGCGCGCCAAGGCCGAGGCCCTCGCCGGGCTGCCGCGGGTGCTGCGTGAGCGGCGGAGGGTCCAGGCCACGCGGCGGATCGGGCTGGGGGCGCTTCAGCGGCGGATGGAGCGGAGCTGGCTGCTCGGGCGGCTGGGTCACGAAGGAGTGCGCCGGAGGATCCGATGAGCCGGCCCGAGCTCTCCGTGATCCTCGTCGCCCACGACAGCCGGGACGATCTGGAGCGGTCCCTGCCGGCGCTGGCATTGGCCGGGGGAGACCTGCGGGTCGAGGTGCTGGCCGTGGACAATGCCTCCTCGGACGGCTCGGTCGAGCTGCTGCGCGAGTGGTGCGGGGATGGGGCAGCAAGCCGCACCCTGCTGGAGGGCCGGGTCAACGAGGGGCTGGCCCGGGCCGTCAATCGCGCGCTGGCCCGGGCGAGGGCGCCGCGTCTGGCCGTGCTCAATCCCGACGTCGTGCCGGCGCCCGGCTCGCTGGCCGGGCTGGCCGCGGCGCTCGACGCCGGGCCCGACGTGGGCCTGGTGCTGCCGCGCCTCAACGACGAGCACGGCGCCTGGCAGCCCTCCTGCCGCACCTTCTATGATCCGCTGACCATCCTGGCTCGCCGCGCTCCACTGCTGAACCGCTGGCTCGGGGGGAGCCGCGTGGTGCGGCGCCACCTGATGCTCGACTGGGACCACGCCGGAGAACGGGACGTGGACTGGGGGCAGGGCGCCGCCCTGATGGTGCGCCGCGCCGCGCTGGCTCGTCCGGACTGGCTGCTCGACCCGCGCTACTTCCTCTACTTCGAGGACGTGGACCTGGCCTGGTCGATGTGGGACCGCGGCTGGCGCGTGCGCTACGTACCGCGGGCGACGATGACGCACCGCTATCGCCGGCAGAGCCAGAGCCTCGTCGACCGGGCCGCGCTGTACCACCTGGCGAGCGGGGTCAAGTTCCTGGCCAGGACCCGCGGACAGCCGCCGCGACACCGGGGCCATCCACGATGAGCGCGGAGGATCGAGCCGCGGCCGACCGCGCGGCCGCCGGCGCGCACGCCGTGCGCGTCTTCGCTCTGTGGGCCTTTGTCATCGCCATGCCGCTCAACCTGCTGGCGATGACCGCGGCGATCGGACTCGCCGCGGCGGCCACGCTGGTGCTCTTCGTCACCCGGCGCGGTGAGCTGTCGCGAACCCCGCTCGATCTGCCCATCGGCCTGTTGCTGCTCGCCGTGGGCCTGAGCCTGGCCTTGGGGCGCTCCGACGCGGTGGTGTTCGATTCCGCCATGTCATGGTGGCCCTGCCTGGTGTTCTTCGTCGCCTTCTTCGGCACCCGCGAAGAGGGCCGCCGGCTCGAGCGCTTCTTCGACGTGCTGCTCGCGGTGGCCGCGGTGCTGGCGGTCTACTCGATCGTGCAGCACTTCACCGGCATCGACTGGTTCAACACGCTCCTCGGCGGCGAGCCCAGGGTTCACCGCCACGTGCTGGCCGGCGAGGCTCAGCGCTGGGTCGCGGTGGGACGCTACGACCGCCATTCGAACCACGCCTTTGCGGTGCTGTTCTTCCTCTCGCTGGCCCTGGCCCAGGCCCTGGGCCGCACCGGCTCCGGCGCGTCGTGGCGCGAGCTGGCTTTGCGCTGGGGCCTGGTGGCGCTGTTCGGCGTGGAGCTGGTGGTGACGTACGTGCGGGCGGCGTGGCTCGGCGCAGCAATCGGCGTGCTGGTGCTGGGCGCGATCCGCGGGCGCCGGACGCTGCTGGCCCTGATGCTGGCCGGTGCGGTGGTCTTTGGCGCGGCCGGGGCGGCGAGCCCGTCGATCCGGGCCAAGCTGCTCACCGTGTTCGACCCGCAGTACGAGGCCAACCAGCACCGCATCTTCCTCTGGGAGCGTTCGCTGGAGATGGCGGCCGATCATCCCTTGTTCGGCATCGGCTGGGGCAACTACCAGGCCGTGTGCCCGGAGTACATCGACCGGGTCGATCCGGAGTTTCCGTACAAGTTCCGCGCGCACAGCCTGTACCTCAACCTGGTTGCCGAGACCGGGCTCTGCGGAGCGCTGGCCTTTGTTTTCCTGTGGATCGTGGTCTTCCGCGAGCTGATCCGGCGGCTGCGGGCCCGACCGCCCGGGGAGTTCGAGCATCGCCTGCTGACCGCGGTGATCGTGGGCCTGACCGCCTTCCTTGTGGGCTCGATCACCACCGACGCCATGTACAACGGGGACGTGAGCTTCGTGCTGTGGTTCCTGCTGGGGGCGGCGCTGGGCCGGGCCGGGCCGGCACAGCAGCGCGAGGCGACTTCCTGACGTCCAAATCCGTGCTCTCGGGTCACTAATACCGTAGAATGATAGGCATGATCCGTCGAGGCCGGCACGAGCGAACACTGCTGACAGCCGCGGCACTGCTGCTGGTCACGACAGCCACGGCCGAGCCGGCGCCGACCACGGTGGCCATGCTCGTGCCGCAGGACCAGGCCGATGAGTTCCACGGGGCGGTCGAGGCGCTGCGCAGCCAGCTCGTGGACCTGCCGGTGGATCTGCGCGTCGAGACCGTGGAGCGCATCGCCACGGAGCTGCCGTCGCAGGTGGCCGCCGCCCGTGAGGTGGCCCGGGGCACGGGCGCGGCGATCGTGTTCTGGTGCGAGCTGGAGCCGCAGGCGCGCGTGGCCTTCTACGTCGTGGACGCCGGGGAGGGACAGCCGGTCGTTCGTGATGTCGAGGGCAGCGAGCCCTCGGCGCGGCTGGAGACCCTGGCCCTGATCGTGCGCGGCTCGGTGCGGGCCGCGCTGAGCGGGCACGGCGCGGCGGGCGAGGCGCCGCCGGCCGATGCGAGCGCGGACGGTGATCTGGAGACCGAGATCGAGATCCCGCTGCCGGGTGCGCCGCCGTCGAATGCGGGCGAGCGCGGATCGCTCGACCTGGAGCTGGCGTACGCGTACGAGGCCTTCTCGACCGAGGATCCGGCGACCCACGGCATCGGCTTCGGCCTGGTGCTCGGCCTGCACGAGCGCTGGGCCCTGCTCGCCGAGTACCGCCACGTGTTCACCGCGATCACGGGCGAGACCCGCAACGTGTCGACCCGCGTGCGCCGGCACCCGGTGTCCCTGGGCGCGCGTTTCCGCTGGCCCATGGGCCGTTTCACGATCGGCGTGGACGTGTCGGCGACCCTGGACTACGTGTCGCGGGAGACCTGGGCGCCGAGCCTGAAGGTCAACCCGGATCAGAGCGACTTCGTGTTCTCGGTCTCGCCGCTGCTGCGGGCCTCGGTGCTGCTGGTGCGGCGGCTGCGGCTGTTCCTCTCGGCCGGGGCCGAGATCTTCTTCAACGATCGTCGGTACGGCGTGCTGGGCGAGACCCGGCGCGAGGTGCTGCTGGATCCCTGGCCGGTGCGGCCGAGGCTGCAGCTCGGCGTGGCGGCCGAGCTGTTCTGAGCGTGGAGTAGACGTCCGGATGAGCGAGCGTGGGCCACTAGTGGAGTCGATGGAACGCCTGACGCAGAATGCCGACGACCACGCGCTGGACCGGGAGCTGGCCCGGGCCGCGGCCGCGGGCGATCCCAAGGCCCGGCGTGAGCTGCTCGACCGGCTGCTGGACCGGGTGCGCACCACGGTTCGCTATCTCAACGCGGGCGCGGCCGACACCGACGATCTGGTGCAGGTCAGCCTGGTGCAGATCCTGCGCTCGGCCGGCTCGTTTCGCGGGGCGAGCCGGCTCGAGACCTGGGCTGACCGGATCACCGTGCGCACCGCGATGCGGATGATCAAGGCCCGCCGCCGGCGGCCCGAGGTCGCGCTCGAAGACCTCCCCGTGGACCAGCCCGGCGGTGTCGATCCCGAGGATCGACTCTCGCGGAGGCAGGTTTCGGAGCACCTGGCCGTGCTGCTGGGCCGGCTGTCGCCCGAGCGGCGCACCGTGGTCACGCTGTGCCTGGTGCACGACTACCGCGTGACCGAGATCGCGGAGATCACGGGCGCGCCGCTGAACACGGTGCGGGACCGGCTGCGCGTGGGCCGCAAGCAGCTGCGCAAGATGATCGCCAGCGACTCGGTCCTGGCGGACTGGATGGAGACGGTGAAGCGATGAGCAACGACTGTCAGCGGTTCGAGGCAATCGCGTTGGCCCGGGCCGAGGGCATCGAGCCCAGCTCGGAGGAGCAGCGCTTCGAGGAGGCCCATCTCGACGAGTGCGAGGCGTGCCGCCGCCTGGCCGGCGCCGGGGCGCTGATGCGGGACAGCCTCGACGGACCGGAGGAGCCCGCCGACGAGCTGGCGCGGCGCAGGGAGCTCGATGCGCTGCTCGAGCTGGCCGAGCGGATGCCCGTGGCCGAGCTGACCGGGCAGGGCGCGCCTGTGCCTGCACGACGCCTGGCCCTGATCGGCCTGGCCGTGGCCGCGGGCCTGGCCCTGGCCTTCTGGCTCGGCGCGGCCGGCGTGGGCGGTGCGCCGGAGTCCGGCCTGTCCGCGGCCCCGGAGATCGGTTTCGATCAGGGCGCGCGGGTGATCACCGCGCTCGGCGACGTGCGCGTTGACGGCGGGAGCCTGGTCGACGGGCAGCGCGTGACCCCGGGCCAGGTGCTGGAGTCGGGCGCGGGTCGCCTGGCCTTGCGGCTCGACGAGCGCGTGACCCTGATGCTGGGCGAGCAGGCGCGGATCCGCGCCGAGGCGCTCGGCGGGAGGGAGACCCGCGTGGCGCTGGAGCGCGGGCAGCTGATGGCCGCGGTGGCGCCGCTGGCCGCGGGACAGCGCTTCGTGGTGGCCACCCGCTTCGGTCGGGTGCAGGTCGTGGGCACCGTGTTTTCGGTCAGCGTGGGGCCGGACTCGGCAGAGGTGCGGGTGACCGAGGGCGAGGTGCAGCTGTTCGAGCCGGGGCAGCCGTCGCGCGCCTTGAAGCCCGGCGATGCGGCCGTGCTCGGCCGGGCGGGCGTGGCCGTCGCGGCTGTGCCGGATGGTGAGGCCGCGGCCCGCCAGGGCCAGGGCTCCGGGATGCCGGGTGTGGCCGCCGCTTCCGCGCCGCCCGCTGCCGTGCCCAGGCCGCGGGCCGTGGCCGCGGCCGCGGTGCCCGGCGACGTGCCGGAATCGCCCGCCGCGGTCGTCGAGCAGCCCGTGCCCGCGGCCCGGGAGCTGCTCGACTTGGCGCGCAAGCTGCGCTTGCAGCGGGAGTGGTTCGGCGCGGCCGCCGCGTATGCCGAGCTGATCGAGCGCCACCCGCAGAGCCAGGAGGGCGGCGCCGCGCTGGTGGCGCTGGGCCAGATCCAGCTCGAGCATCTGGAGAGCCCGGTGCAGGCGCTGGAGAGCTTCGAGGCTTATCTCGCGCGCGGCGAGGATGCGCTGGCGCCCGAGGCCGCCTTTGGCCGGGCCGGCGCCCTGCGCGTGCTGCTGCGGCGCGATGACGAGCGCGCCGCGCTTGAGGCTTTCCTCGAACAGTACCCGAAGGCGGCGCAGGCCAGCCAGGTCAGGCGCCGCCTCGGGACGCTGGGGGATGAGTGATGACTCGCCTGACTGGAGGTGGCGCCATGCGCCTTTCCGTGATCTTCGCAACGGTCGTCATTGCAACCGCGCTGCTGGCGCCGGGGTGCCAGGAGTTCGAGTGGGTCGCGAACCAGGGCGCCTGCGACGTGGTGGACTGCAGCGGTCACGGCACCTGCCGTCTGGAGGCGGACGTGGGCCCGATCTGCGACTGCGATCCCGGGTACTGCGTTTTGGACCGGGTGCAGTGCGTGAGCGTGGAGGGGGATTCGGACGCGGATACGGACGCAGATATCGACACCGACACCGATGCTGACACGGATTCGGGTACGGACAGCTGCCCTGTTGCGGTAATCAATCTCGAGATGGATCCCGGTGACATCGTGCCGCTCGAATACGTTCTTCTGGATGGAACCCAAAGCTACCGGGGTGGTCCCGATGTGACCTTTCACTGGTATTTGACCGAAGCTCCGCCATCATCCCAGGCCCGATTCGATGACGATACCTGCGCTGAAGCGATCTGGGCGCTGGAGACGTGCTCGAGGTATCCTCATCCGAGGTTGTTCGTAGACCTCGCAGGAACGTACGAGCTCTGCCTCGAGGTGTGCGAGGTCGGTGGCCGGTGCACGTCGGAGCCGGGATGCAGCGGCGATACCTGCGTGAGGTTCGATGCGGTCCCGCGCGACGCGATCCACATCGAGGTGGTGTGGGATCACCCCGAGACCGACCTGGACCTGCACTATGTCCGTCAGGGTGCCTTCTATGGTGACCGGGAGACGCAAAACCCGGGCGGCGACTGCCACTACTTCAACCCACACCCGGACTACTGCAAGCCGGGCGACGACGCCGATGATCCCAGCCTGGACATCGACGACGTGCGCGGGTACGGGCCCGAGATGGTCGGCCACAACGATCCCTGCGATGGACGGTACCGCATTTGGGTCAGCTACCACGAGGACAAGGGAGAGGGCTCCACAGTCGCCACGGTGAGGGTGCGCCTCAAGGGGATGCTGGTCTCGGAGACCTCCTTCGACCTCCCGGAGCGCAACTGCCACTGGCTGGTCGGCGAGGTCGTGTGGGAGGGTGACAGCGGCGTTTTCGAGCCAGCACATCCACAGGCGCACTGTATGATCGAGAACCCCGAGGATGGCGGCTCCTGCATCGATGACGGCGACTGCGGCTGGCCGGCCTTCATATGCTACAAGTCCCGGTGCCGGTGCGGCTGCGCCACACCTGGCTCGCCGGTGCAGTGTAGCGACGAGCATCCCTGCGAGCAGACCACCGGCCGGTGCGAGGGCGCGGGCGAGTGCACCTCGGACAGCGACTGTGACCCACCGAATACCATCTGCGACACCGAGTCCGTTCCGCCGCGATGCATGCCGAGCTGCCTCTCGGTCGGCTGCCCGGGGGCCAAGGCGTGCGATCCGACCACCGGTCACTGCAAGGACCGCTGCGCCTCCGACTCCGACTGCAATCCGCCGACCACGATCTGCGAGCACGACGTGTGCATGCTCGGCTGCGGCGAGCCCGGCGGGCTGGACTGCGGGAACAGCGACTGTATCGAGGCCACGGGCCGCTGCGACACGGCCAACCACTGCACCACCGACGATGACTGCAACCCGCCGATGACCAAGTGCGACGAGCCATGGCAAATATGCGTGGACGGCTGCGGGCTCACCGGCTGTGATGATGGCTACGTGTGCGAGAACGAGACCGGAGAGTGCGTGTACAATCCCTGCGACCACATCGGCTGCGCGTGCACCAGCTCGGCGGACTGCCAGCAGGGCTTGTTCTGCGAAGCCCTCAGCAAGAAGTGCACCAAGAGCTGCACCACGGACGCGGACTGTGCGCCGTACTATTGCGGGGTCAACGGATTCTGTGAATGATCGCGCTACCGCGGCGTGAAGGCGTACGCCGAGAATCCGTCCAGGTCGAGGTACACTTCCGAACCAACGGCGGTCCCGTCCGGCGCGCTGACGCTCACGCAGACCAGGAAGTCGTCTGCATTGCCCGGCACGTCGAACACGTGCCCGCCGAGCTGTCCCTGGATGTTGCTGAAGTCCCAGCCGGCCGGGATGTCGAAGCTGGTCGACGGGTTCCCCACCTCGCCGCCCGCGTTGTAGAAGTGCACGCCGAAGCCCAGCGCGGTGTACACGCTGGAGCGCACGTACCCCGAGACCGCCAGCTTCGAGCCCGCGTTCAGTGGCGAGCGGTGAGAGCAGAACCAGTACGAGCCGGGCGCGGTCATCTCCATCCGGCCGTATTGGTCGTTGGTGGCGCTGTCCGCGTCGGTGTTGCCGAGGATGATCGCTCGTGACGCGGTGGTGCCGCCGACGTACCAGTCGCCCAGCCCGCCCTCGAAGTCGGTCTCCGGGATGATGCTCTGGCGGCCGGCCAGCACGCCCCAGGAGTCGCGCGGCTCGTGGATCTCGTACCCCAGTCCGATGCGCTCGGCGTCGGCACAGCCGAAGCCCCCGTCCCTGTCCCACAGCATCCAGTGCAGCGCCGCGGCGAGGTTGGCGTTCTCGGCCTGCAGCAGCACCGAGGCCACGGTGAGAGCCTGGGCGTCCTCGTCCTGCCCGTTCTCGCAGTAGATCCCACCGAACTCGCCGAGCACGATGTTCACGCCGGGGAAGGTCGCGCTCAGCGAGGCCGCCTCGGCGGCGATGTCGGGGTGCGCGCCGCGGTCGGGGTAGCTGTGGAACTCCAGGTAGCGCAGGCCCTCGCCGCTGGCCGTGACGTCCGAGCTCAGGCTGGTCCGGTGCGACGTGCGCAGCAGGCTGATGCCGCGCTTGGCGTCCGGTACCGGGATGCCCGCGAGCTGGGCCTGCACCAGCTCGCTCATGCCGGACACGCCGTAGTCCGCCTCGTTGTGCAGGTCGTAATAACGCACGTTGGAGCAGGCCGACGAGGTCTCGACGATCTCCACAACCTCGGTGCTCCAGGCGACCAGCTCGGAGACGAACACGCTCCAGTGGCCGGCCCCGTACGCGTACTCCCACCACTTGGTGTCGCCGCCCGGACCGTTCCAGTAGTACGCGTTGGGCCCGAAGGCCAGGATCACCGGGATGCCGAAGTCGCGGAAGCGCTCGATCACCGCGGGCAGGTTGGTGCGCAGGTCGTCGAGCACGCTCTGGTCCCAGTCGCCCGGCGCGACGCCCTCCTCGATCTTCATCCCCAGCCGGTACGGCAGCAGCATGATCCGCACCGCGCGTGTGCCCAGCGCGGCCATGTTCACCAGGTCGGCCTCGAAGGCGGCCTGCGACGCGCTGTACCCGTCGGCGACCCAGTCGTCGAGATGACCCTGGGGCGCGTAGTTGAAGCCAAAGGCGGTTCCCGCGGAGAGCAGCCCCACACTGCAGCTGCTGTTCAGCCGGCAGCTGCCGTCGGGCTGGCAGTCGAAGCTCGCCGGGCAGGTGCCGCAGCTCTGCGTTCCGCCGCAGCCGTCGGTCTGTGTGCCGCACTCGAAGCCGAGCGCGGTACAGCTCTGGGGCGCGCAGCAGGCGTTCGAGTAGCATTCCTCGCCCGAGGCGCAGCAAGCCCCGCCGCAGTCGAGGTACGTGCATTCGCACTGGCCGGTCGCGTTGCAGGTCTCGTTGACGCCGCAGCCGCCGCAGTCCTGGGTGCCGCCGCAGCCGTCCGTGCGGCTGCCGCACTCGAAGCCCAGCTCGAAGCAGGTCTGCGGCGTGCAGCATGACGCGCCGTAGCAGACCTGGCCCGCGGGGCAGCACACGCCCCCGCAGCACTCGGTGGCGCAGCCCGAGGCGGGCAGCGAGCAGGAGACCTGGCGGTTGCTGCCGCAGCCGTCATTCTGCGCCTTGGCGCCGCTGCAGGCTTCGCAGGCCGTGGGCGTGCAGTCGCAGGCCGAGATGTCCTGCCAGCTCGGCGTGCAGCAGGCGTTGTTGTGGCAGGTCTGGTCGCTCGCACAGCAGGTGACGCCGCAGGTGAGGTACTCGCACTCGCAGCGACCATCAGCGCCGCAGCGCTCGTTGTCCCCGCAGCTCCCGCAGTTCTGGCTCCCCCCGCAGCCGTCGGTCTGCTCCCCGCACTCGAAGCCGTAGTCGGCGCAGCCCAGCGGAGAGCAGCACAGGTTGGCCGGGTTGCAGACCTGTCCGTCGAGGCAGCAGATCGTGCCGCAGCAGGTGTGGGGACAGGTGTTGGTCGGGCAGGTATCGCCGCAGCCGTCGTTGGCGCCGGCGCAGCGGGCCGAGCAGTCCGGCGTGCAGCCCTGCTCGCAGGCGCCGCCCACGCAGGACGAGCCAAGGTTGCAGGGAAGCCCGGTCTGGCCGCAGACGCAGGCGCCGTCCACCGAGCAGCGATCGACCCGCTTGCCGTAGATGGCGTCGCAGTCGAGGCACTCGGCGCCGCCGCTGTTGCAGGCGTTGAGCGTGGTGCTCGCCACGCAGGCCGTGCCCACGCAGCAGCCGGGGCAGTCGTTGGTCGGGCAGGTCTCGCCGCAGCCGTCGTCAGCGCCGGCGCACTGGCCCTGGCACTGCGGGATGCAGGGCAGCGCCTCGCCATCCGCGTCGGCGTCGGCGTCGGCGTCGCTGTCCGAGTCGCCGTCCGTGTCCGTGTCCGCGTCCGTGTCGGTATCGGTATCCGCGTCCGTGTCGATATCGGTATCTGCGTCCGTGTCCGTGTCCGCGTCCGTGTCGCCATCCGCGTCGGCGTCGATGTCGGCGTCGATGTCACTGTCCGTGTCGCCGCCGACCTTGACGCACTTGCCGCCCACGCAGAGGTAGCCCGCAGGGCAGTCGATGTCGCTCTTGCACCGGTTCGCGCTTTCCGGGCCGCAGGCCGCCAGGTGCAGAGATGACAAAGCCAGCAGTGAGCTGAGCAGGGCTGTGCGATTCGAGCTCATCGCAGACCCCGGAACGGCGCGATCAGTCCGCCGCCGTTGGATGTCCCCAGACCACCAGGTTGGCGATGGTCACCGAGTCGCCGAAGACCTTGACCGGGATCGCGCCGAGCCCGGTGAGCTGGCCGTCGATCACGGCGGCGGCGCCCACCAGGTTCAGCCCGGGATCCTGGTTGATCGTGGCCCAGGTGGCGTCGTCGTTGGTGCCCAGCTCGTCGCGGCTGCCCACGCGCACCGGGATCGGCGCCAGGTCGTCCTCGTTGCCGTTGAAGTACACCAGGCCCTCGGCGTCCTCGAGGAAGCTCACGCGGGCCCCCTTGATCTCGGCCCAGTCCTCGAGCTTGAGGATCTTGGTCTCGGAGCCGCCCTCGCCCTCGGCGGCGCGCTCGCAGCTCGGGCGCTCGTGCACGTACTCGGTCAGCTCGGTACAGTCCCGGATCGAGCCGGCCATCACGCCCTTGCCCGGCGTGAGCGACTGCTGGATCGCGATGCGCGGTATCATCAGCCAGGTCGAGTCCGAGATCACGAAGGCGTTGTCGTAGAACACGCCGTCCTGGACCAGCCCGGCCGGGATCTGGATGTTGTACTTGTACGTGTCCCGCACGCCCTGGCCCCAGACCTTGGTCACCAGGAAGCGGTTGGTCGGCAGCTGGGCCGTGAAGCGGTAGTACCCCTCGTCGTCGGCCAGCGTCTCGTCGAGCTTGCGGCCGATCTCGCCGTCCTTCTTCATCTCGTACACGGCCACGTGGAGGTAGCGCGTGTCGAAGCCGAGTCCGAAGGCGTCCACGCAACCCTCGAGCCGGGACGTGGCCGCCCCCTGCCACTTCTCCGGGTACGGGTTGGGATTGTCCTCGGTGGCCAGGCAGCTCAAGTCGACGTAGCTGTCGTTCTCGGTGGTGTCCGGGTTGTCGCGCGTACGGGCCTCCTCTCCGGAGCGCTTCACGCAGACGCCGGAGTCTTCGTCCACGAACTGGCCGCACATCTCTGCCGGGCAGCAGGGATCCGAGAGGCTGCAGGTCCTCTTGCACGACACCACGTCCTCGCCGGCGTCGGTGTCGGCGTCGGGGCTGCCCGGGTCGATCAGCGTGCCCGAGCCGTAACAGGCGGTCAGCAGGGCCGCGCTCGCGGCCAGGATGACGATGATTGCGCTGTGCTTGTTCATTGCTCTTCCTCCCCGCCGCTAGAAGTGCCAGGTGACCCGGAACTGGAGCGTCTGCGCCGGGTCTGGCCCGTTGCTGTAACGGCGGCCCGGACCCCGGCGCTCCAGCCCGTCGAAGGGGAACAGCACGCCGTAGTCCAGGTTGACGTCGAAGCCCTGCTCGGAGTTCACGAACAGGCCGAGGTCCATCTCGAGACCCAGGTGATTGCTGGCGCCGGGAAGCGGATCGCCGTCCACGTACCCCGCGCTCGGCGTGGAGTGCGCCTTCTCGGCCATCGAGTAGATGAAGGTGGCGTGCACGCCGATGCCGGGCAGGATGTGGTACTCGACCTTGGGTCGGAAGTACAGCGCATCGGTGATCGCGCCGATGATCTCGCGCCAGAGGATCATGTCGATCTTGTAGTCGGGGTCGAAGGAGAAGTTGCTGACCTCGCCGCCGGCTTTCTGGGTGTCGTCGATCTTGCGGTTGCCCCAGCCCATGGCCTTGTCGCCCGAAGCGTAGCCGACCTCGAAGTGCACGCGCAGGCTCTCGTCGAGGAAGCGTCCCTCGAGCCGGGCCACGAAGCCCTTCTGGTCGATGTCCAGCGCCTCCTGGTCGGCGCCCACGCCGGCGTGGATCTCGTAGCCGTTGATGTGGCCGTGGATCCACACGCCCTCGAACTCGAGCTTGATCCGGTCGACGAAGGCGAGGCGGCCGATGTCGAGGCGGGCCCAGATATCGTGGGCCCACAGCTCGGCGTCGCGTCTGTCCATCAGCTTGACGTTGTCCCGGCCGAACTCGTCGTCGTAGTCGGTGTACAGGCTCTCGTCGACCTGATTGTTCCAGTCCCAGGCCTCGATCGCCAGCACCTGCTTGCGGAACACGTTGTACATCCCGCCGTTGAGCGCCCAGCCGTGCTCGTCGAGCGACTGCTCGATCTTCTCTTCGCTCTGGCGCCGCACAACGGCCAGCACGTACTGGTTGACGTCGTCGAGCTGGTCGGCGTCGAAGGCCTGGCCCTGCTTGGTCTCCTGGCGGGCGCTCGTCGGCCCCTCGCTGACCCAGTCCAGCGCCGGCACCAGGTACAGGTCCCAGTCCGGGTACCCGGTGACGAACATCACCCGGTCCACGGTGTCGCCGTAGTCGTCGTCGTACCCGTTGCCGCCGTTGGCCATCACGCCCATGCCCCAGTGCGAGGCCATCCGTCCCACGCGGAACAGGCCCAGCGGCGTCTTGATCTCACCGTACACGCGCTTGACCACGATGCTGTCGGTCAGCGAGTTCACGCCGCTGCTGGGCGGTACCTGCGTCTGCGAGAAGGCCATCAGGCCGCTGTCGGTGACGCAGTGGGAGAGCCCGGTCACCGGGTTGCGGTTGTGGCAGTACGTGTCCGGGTTGGAGCCGAGCACCACGTTGTCCAGCAGGTCCAGCGTGGCATAGACCTTGACGTACTGGTGGATGTTGAGCACCGGCTCGAGGCGCAGCCGCATGTTGGCGCCGGCCAGCGTGTTGGCCCCGCGCCGGGAGGCGTCGTTGTACTCGGTGAGCGGCTCGGGGAAGCCGTGGTTGATGTCGTGATCCGACTGGTTCAGATCGAAGTTGTCGAAGAGGTCGGCGCGGAAGCGATAGTAGCCGTGGATCTCGAGGAAGGGTAGCTCCTCGGTTCCGGCCGGATCCGGTTCGGCCACCAGCGAGATCGGCAGCGAGGGCGACTCCTCTTCCACGCTTGCGTCGTCCCCGGCCGAGGCCTGGCCGGGCAGGACCCCTGCGAGACAGATCAATCCAGCGATCAGCATCTCCCTCATCGGCTCCTCCAGGGCTTCAAGTCGCGCCGAGTCTAGCGCGCGCGCGCGCAGGCGGTCAAGCTCGTGCAGGTCGCACGCGAGCACCGCGTCGGCCGGGCTCCGGCTCGCTCGCCGGGCCCGGCACGTCGCGGCGCGAGGTTCGGGCACGAAAGTCCGGGCCGCGCGCGCTCCAATGTCGCGCGCGAGCACCGCGTCGGCCGGGCTCCGGCTCGCTCGCTGTTTTGTGCGGTCAGCGCCGCGCGCGGCGCCGGATCAGCCCGAGCAGCAGGAGCAGCAGCGCCCCCGCGGGGGAGGCGCCCTCTGTCACGCCGCACTGGCTGGCGCTGCTGCCCGAGTTCGTCCTGCCCGAGGCAAGCACCAGGAACAGGTCGTTGCCCAGGCCCTGCTTGTCGTCCGGGTTCCTCACCGCGATGCTGCGCAGGCCGACCAGCGCGTCCTCGTCGATCTTGATCACGGCCATCTCGAGCGTCTCGCTGTCGACGAATCGCGTCTCGGCGACCGTGATCCCGGCGCCGGGGAACCAGGCCACGGCGCCGTCCTGGAAGTCGGCGCCGCTCAGCGTGATGGAGGGCAGCAGCATGCCCTGCTTGCCCTCGGCCGGATCGCAGGCCAGGACCTTGGGGCCGTCCGGATCGGTATCGATGTCGGTGTCGCTGTCAACGTCGGTGTCGACGTCGGTGTCGACGTCGGTGTCGATGTCGCTGTCGACGTCGGTGTCGGTGTCGCTGTCGCTGTCTGCGTCTCCGGCGCAGGGATCGGTGTAGCATCCCGGTTTCTGGCCGGCCGGCGCGTCCCAGTCGGCGGGCATCTCGATCGCGCTGGTGCCCCGCGCCGTGCCGTCGATGGTGATCGCCAGGTTGAAGCGCGCCAGCTTGCCGCAGGGCGGCACGCCGGGCCGTCCCATCGCGACCCTGTAGGTTTTGGTTGTGCTCTGGCCCGGAGCGAGCGCGCCGTAGCTCTGCACGGCCGGGCCCTCGACCGAGAGATACGAGGTCGAGATCTCGCTCTGATCGCTCACGGTCAGGGTCGCCTCCACCGTGCCCGAGGCGAGCTCGCCCTGGTTGGTCAGCTCCACGGCGATGTCCACGGTCTCGTCATTGTCGAGGAAGGCGTCGCCGTCGCAGCCGCCGCTCACCGCGGCGCTCGTCATCCGCACGCGCGGCCCCTGCTGCTGCGAGCCGGCGTGGAAGTCACCCGAGGCCACCAGGGCGAAGCCCTGCTGGCGCGAGCTGAAGGGGCTCTCGTTGCCGTTGCCCGGCAGGTCGCCCGCCACAACCTGGACCGTGAAGTCACCCTCGTGGCCCGCGGGATCGATGAACAGGGCCTCGACGTTGTTGAGGTGGTCCGCCTCGTCCGAGGTGACCGGGCCGGTCAGCCCGCCCTCGAAGCCCTTGTTGCCGCGCCAGGTGGTGCCGCCCTGGGTTGCGATCAGGTCGAGGTCGTTGACCAGGGCCGGGTTTGCGCCCGAGCGGCCCGCCGGATCGGTCCAGACCAGCACGATTGACAGGACCTCGCCGGCCCTGACGTCCTCCAGCGTCAGCTCGCGGGCCTCGCCCTGGCTCAGCGTCTCGTCGCCGCCGTTGGGCGCGTCGATCACGGCCAGCTTGCGGCCGTCGCCCGCGAAGTACAGCGCATCGTCGAGGATCGGAAAGCCCCAGCCCTGCTCGAAGTTGGGCCGCGGGTCCACGGGGCCGCAGTTGGTACAGCCGCCGGTCCATTGATTGGTGTCGCAGGCCTGGCCGGTCATGTTGTGCGCCGAGGCGATCATCGCGGCCTTGAGCAGCGCGTTGCTCGGCGTGAAGCCGTCGCCTGCGGTGGCCGCGCCGCTCGGGTAGTACCCGTCGGTGAAATACTGGCGGATCTGCAGCAGCAGCCCGGACGCCGTGGGTGAGGAGAATGACGTGCCCTGGGTCCCGCTGCGGTCGCAGTTGCTGTTGTCGGTCTGCGAGCGTTCGGATCGCGGCCACATCATCGGGCAGTTGCCGCCGGTGGCGATCCCGTCGGTCTCGGTGGCCGCCGAGATCGAGCCGGGCGAGACGATGTCCGGCTTGAAGCGCCGGTCCTCGGTCGGGCCGCTCGATGAGTAGCAGGCCATGTCCTCGTGGGGGCCGTTGCCCTGATCATCGGAGGCGCCGACGCAGAGGGTGTTCTTGGCCGTGCTGCCCAGACCGCCCAGGGAGCCGTTGGCATCGCGGCCGCTGTTGCCCGCGGCGAACACGATCAGGTACTCCGGATGCGACCACTGGAATTCGTCGAGATCGGCCGAGGTGCTGTCGTACGAGGTGTTGTCGCCCCACATGCCGAAGCTGTTGTTGTGCACGCGCGCGCCCGAGTCGTAGGCCTGCTTGTGCATGTCCCCGGGCGGACCCATCCCGCCGGTGAGCTGACCGGTGCGTGAGTCGCCGATGTCCTGGAACACGATCTGGGCCTCGGGCGCCATCCCGTCGTAGCTGTCCCGGTCCGCCGCGAGGTCATGGTAGTCGTTGCCCGCCGCGCAGGACGAGGTGTGCGTGCCGTGATACCCGCCGCAGTTGTCGTCGTACTCGTCGGCGAGGGCATAATACGCGATGACCTTGTTGTCCGGATTGGTCACGTTGGCGTTCGGCGGGCTGGTGCTGTTGGCCTGGGTCACCGCCGCGGCGCTCCCCGAGTACCGGAACTGGCAGGCGTCCACGTCGAGACCCGAGTCGGCGGCCGCGTAGATCTGTCCCTTGCCGGTGATGCCGTTGTCCCACAGCGTGGTGGACTTGGTGACCGGGTCGCCGCTCTGGTGAGCCCAGGCCGACTCCTTGATCATCGGCACGGGCAGGGCCCAGCGATCGATGTACTCCACCATCGGCAGGGCGGTCAGCACGGCGAGCACCTCGGGCAGATCCGCGACCTCGCACTCCAGGATCAGCCGACCCACGCCGGTGATCGACGTGTCGGCGTGGATCGTCCTGGCCCTGCCGGCGAGCGCCTCGGCCGTGCGGCGCAGCACGATGCCGCCCTCGCCGCGGAAGGTCCTGGCCAGGATCTGCACCCGGCCCTTCTCGTCATCCGCCGGGGTCGCCAGCTCGGCCAGCGCCGGCGACAGCCGCCAGGCCGGGCTGTACTCGCCGTGCCAGCGCAGCTCGGGCAGCCGGTCCAGCGCGGTCAGCCGGTCCGCGGGCAGCCGCACCACGTACCCGTTGTTGGGCTGGTATCCCACGATCCGGGCGCCGAGCCCCTCGAGGGTCTCGAGCCACGGCGTGCGAACCTTGCCCTTGAACTGCACGAGGTAGGTCCCGCGGCCGGCCGCGTCCAGACTCGCGGTCGGCGCCAGGAAGCTCGGGCCGGCCAGCGACTCCCGCGTCGGGTCGATCGCCTGGCCATGGATCAGGAAGCGCTGCGGGTCGAGCCGATGGCGCTCGAGGGTTGCGAAGCCCGCCTGGATCCGCGCCGCATCCTCGGGCGTGCGCTTGACAATCGGGCGGCCGCGCACCGACGGAGCCACGCCCGCCAGGGGGGCCGCAGGCTGTTCCCAGAGCAGCGTGAGCATCAGTCCGAGGGTGACGAGAGACAGCAGTGCCAGGAGCGGTGCAGGGCGTGTTCGCATGTCAAACTCCGCGGCTCGTCGCGTGGTTCGCACGCGAGCGAAATCGTGCGGAGAGGATAAGAGGGTTGGTCCTGGCCTGTCAACCTTCAGGCTGCGGGAGATTCACGGGGAATCCTGTTGGCTTCAGCTCTTGGGCGTCAGCTTGGACCAGGGGAACCCGCCGCAGCCCGTGCCCGTGATGTCCAGCCGGTCCGCTCCGCTGGCAGCCGCGGCTGCGGCCTGGCTCGCCGCGTCGTACGCGGGCTGGCACAGGTACAGATCAGCACCCACGTATGCCCAGTCGAAGCGGCTCCACAGGCCCGGGTTGTACTCGTTGGCCGCGTCGTTCTCCGCGACGAGGAATTGCTCGGTGTTGGAGTACGAGGCAATGTGGAACACCGAGTCGGCCATGCCGTCAGAGCTCATGGTCCACGTCGTCTCGGCGACGGCGTGGTCCGAGAACCCGTCGTTGTATGTGCCGATGATCGCGAGCGTGTCGCCGTTGTCGCTGTCGTCGCCTCCGCAGCCGACGAGCAGCGCCAGGGCCAGCAGGCCGAGCGTGGTGAGCCAGATGATCGTGTTTCGCATCCTGAACCTCCTTCGGGGTCCGCGCCCCGTAAGCTGGCGGGGACTCCAAAGAAGAAGCCCCCGCTCCGTTGTTCGGAGCAGGGGCTCAAGGTCACTGGCCTCGGAGCCTGCTCCTTCCGCGAGAAGCGGTCCTGGGCGGCGCCTTGCACCATTGCCGGGTCGTCGCCCTGGATCCGGGCCAGGTTTCCTGGCTCGCGGGTGTGGGATTGCTCCCGCGCCGCTCACCGCCTTCCCGGCGCCCTTTGGCGCCAGTGGCATGCTGGCGAGCGGCTCACCCGAACACAGTGGCGGGACCGCGCCGGATTCACACCGGCTTCCCCGCGCCCGGATCCGAGATCGAAAAACCAGAGAGCTGGCGTATGGATAACCGGCCTCACCCGCGGTGTCAAGTTCCCTATTGACATGCGCCGAGAGCAGATTAGGATGCTGGCGTTTCGTAGCGAAAAACCCGACTATTGGGTCAGGTGAATTATACGGCATGCGAGGAGGATGCGACAATGCCGATCAAGAAGAAGAAGAAGAAGGAACTGAAGGTCACCTCTAGGGGCGGCGGAAGTGGGGGTGTACGTCCGACCTCGGATCTCCGTCCGAGCTACGTGCCCAAGCAGCCCCCGTGCGGCGCCACCTGTCCGAGCGCCGAGCCGATCCGCAAGTACCTGCGCGTGATCGCCGCGGCCAAGAAGGAGGGTACGCCCCTCGAGGCAGCATACGCGGCGGGCTGGAAGGCACTGACCACGATGAACCCGATCCCGGCGGTGATGGGCCGGGTCTGCCCGCATCCGTGCGAGGGCGAGTGCAACCGCGGACACCTCGACGCCGCGGTCAACATCAACAGCGTGGAGCGCTTCCTCGGCGATTACGCCACCAGCAAGGGCCTGGCCTTCGAGAAGGTCTCGGACGCGGGCACCGGCAAGAAGGTCGCGGTGGTCGGCTCCGGCCCGGCGGGCTTGAGCTGCGCGTACCAGCTCGCGCGCCGCGGGTACAGCGTGACGATGTTCGAGGCCCAGGCCGAGCCGGGCGGCATGCTGCGCTGGGGCATCCCGGCGTACCGCCTGCCGCGCGACGTGATCAAGGCCGATATCGACCGCATCTTGGCCCTGGGCGTGGACCTCAAGCTGAACAGCAGGGTCGAGAGCTTCGACAGCCTGAAGAGTGACTTCGATGCGGTGTTCGTCGGTATCGGTGCCTGGACCGGCCTCAAGCTGCGCCTCGAGGGTGAGGACGCGCCCAACGTGCTCTCCGGCATCGACTACTTGTGGAAGGTCAACAACGGCGAGAAGCCCGAGATCGGCGACAACGTGGTGGTCGTCGGCGGCGGTAACACCGCGATCGATGCGGCCCGCTGCGCGATCCGCACCGGCGCCAAGACCACGATCCTGTACCGCCGGACCATCGCGGAGATGCCGGCCGACGAGCACGAGATCGAGGAGTGCCAGAACGAGGGCGTGGACCTGCAGTACCTGGCCGCGCCGGTCAAGCTGATCCTCGCCGACGGCAAGGTCACCGCGATCACGGCGCAGAAGATGGAGCTCGGCGAGCCCGACGACTCGGGACGCCGGCGTCCGGTGCCGATCGAGGGCTCCGAGTACGAGATCCCGGTGAGCGCGCTGATCCCGGCGATCAGCCAGGCCCCGGACTTCAGCGGCTTCGAGCAGTTCATCGAGGGGCGCGACTGGTTCAAGGTCGACGACAAGGGCGCCACGACGGTGGGCGAGGGCGCCTTTGCCGGCGGCGACGCGCTCAACCTCGGTCTGGTAACCGACGCCGTGGGTGCCGGGCGCCGTGCGGCCGAGGGCATCCACGAGGAGCTCACCGGCGAGAAGACCGAGTACCCCAAGCTGGAGCTGATCACGCACGACAAGCTGCGGCTCGACTCGGACGCGTACCCCAAGATCGAGCGCGGCCAGCGCAGGCTGATCCCGGTGGCGGAGCGACTGGCCAATCCTGATGCCGAGGTCGATCTCGGCATGGATGAGGAGGCCGTGATCGCCGAGGCCGGGCGCTGCCTCTCGTGCGGGATGTGCTTCAACTGCGAGAAGTGCTGGCAGTTCTGCCAGGACGGCGCGGTCGAGAAGAACCCGCCCGACAAGCGGCCCGATCCCGCGAACGGGACGTACTTCTACTTCATCCTGGAGAAGTGCGTGGGCTGCAAGAAGTGCGGCGAGGAATGCCCCTGCGGGTTCATCGATCTGAACTGAATCCTGCTGTCAACTGGTTCAACGAAGGCCCGGGGCGGAGACGTCCCGGGCCTTTTCTTCACTTCGCCGTCCAGCTCCCGTCCCGCCCCAGCTCGACCTCGTCGAGCAGGGTGCCGTTGACGTCGATCGCCTGGATCGCGGCCTGCTCGCAGTCGATGTCGATCTGCAGGAAATGGTGGACCAGTTCGTAGATCTGGGTCTCGGGGATCACGGGATCGCGGCATTCCTCGATCGGCTCCAGGCCCGCGCCGCCGCCGCCCGTTACATAGACCAGCAAGCCCTTCACATCCAGGCGCTCGAAGTCGTGGGTGTGGCCGGTGAAGGCGGCCTGGAAGTCGTGCTCGCGGAGCAGCGGCATCACGGCCTCGCGCACGCCGATCGCCTCGCCCTCCTCCCAGCAGTTGCAGTGAGGCGGGTGGTGCATGAAGGCGAAGCGCCAGCGCGCCCGCTGCGCCGCCTCGGACGCCACCTCCTGCTCCAGCCACAGGAAGCGTTCGGGCTTCCACTCGCCCACGGGCGCGTACAGTCCGTTGGAGTCGTAGATCAGGAAGAACACGTCGCCCCAGGTGAAGCTGAAGCTGGTCTCGGTGCGGGTGCCGGGGTAGTCGACCTCGGGCCCCGGCGGGAACATCATGTAGTCGCGGAAGTTGTCGGAGTTGACCTCGTGGTTGCCGATCGACACGTACACCGGCACCAGGTGCCCCAGCGGGCGGCTCGGATCGAAGTACTCGATCTTGTACTCCTCCCGGTTTCCGCCGTCGGTGACGATATCGCCCACGTTGACCACCAGGTCGGGCCGGGCATCGAGCATCCGCTCGATCACGTCCCGGTGCTGGTCGGGGTAGGTGCGGTTGTCGCCGAGCACCGCGAAGCGGAAGCTCGCGCCGGGCAGGGGCGCGGTGGCAAAGGTCAGGTCGCGGGTGCAGGTGCCGGCGGTGCATGCGCGGTAGTGGTACAGCGTCTCCGGCTCGAGTCCGGTGATCGTCACCTGATGCATGGTGCCCACGTCGCCGTCGGCGGATAGGCCGTAGCTCTCGTCGGCGCCGTACTCCACGCGCGTGGAGCCGGACGCGATCGTCTCCCAGGAGATCGAGACCTCGCGGGTGGTGGTGTGCATCAGGTACGGGCCGACGTGGAAGTTCAGGTCCTCGGGATAGGTGTCGGCGCGGGTGCCGGGATCGTGGCCGTCACAGGTGCTGGAGTCGGTGTCCGTGTCCGTATCGGTGTCGGTGTCGGTGTCGGTGTCGGTGTCGGTGTCCGCGTCGGCTGCTTCGCCGTCATCGGAGCAGGCAGACGCTGCGAACGCGAGCGCGAAGGCGAGCGCGAGCGCGTGGGTGCGATTCACAGGTCCTCTCCCTTCTCTGCCTCTTCCTGGGTGATCACCGAGCTCTCCGGGAGCTGGCCGCCGAGCCGCGCCAGCGCGGACGGCCAGGCATAGTCATAGATGTGCAGCCCCTTGCTGCAGGCGATGATCTCGCCGTCCTCCACGCCGATCTCGCTGGCCATGTACTCCTTGAGCAGCTGCAGACCACCCAGGTTCTCCGGGAACCCCCCCCACAGATCCCAGGAACGGAAGTATAGCATGAAATGCAGCCTCCCGTGGGAGATGCGCGTGTCCACGCCGCGCAGGCAGGGCGGGTGCTCGAGGTCGATCGAGGTCGCGTCACCGACCGCCATGTACGCCTGGTTGGTCTCGTGGCCGTCGTTGCGGTACATCTCGATCACCTTGGGAAACTGCGAGGACAGGTACTGCCCGTAGGTGTACTGCTCGTTGGGCGCCGGCTGGTCGGTCATCAGGTACGTGGCCGCATAGTTCTGCACCGTCTCCTCGTCGGTGGGCGGCGGCACGCCCTGGGGCAGGATCGGCGTCAGCGGCCGCTCGCCGGGGTGGCTGATCTGCACCGTGATGAAGTCGTACTCGAGCCTGCGGTGGCCCTCGTAGCTGCCGCGATCGATCTTGTAGATCCGGCCCTTCTGGAACAGGTGCCGGATGCAGAGGAAGAAAGCCTCGTCCAGATTTCGCGCGGTTATGCTCGCCAGTTGCAGCTTCGGGGCCACGATTCCGCCCTCCCTCTTGCAGTGTTCGGCGGCATCTTGCCAGAAGGCCGGCCCGCGGGCAAGCGCAGGCGACGATCTTGACGCGACCCGGAGGGGACGTTAGGCTACGCTTCACCGCTGGGCTGCGGCAGGTTGGGAGTTGCATGAACGCTGAGAAATCCAAGCTGAAGAGCAAGCGCAAGCGCAGGGTGACGGGTCCGGTGCCCAGGCCTGGAATGATGATCCGCGAGTTCCACCTCAGCGACTACGATGCCGTGGTCGAGATCTGGCGTCGCGCCAAGGTCAACCTCCGTCTCGACGGGCGGGACAGCCTGCAGGCGCTGGAGCGGCAGCTCCAGGTGATGGGCCCCTTCATGCTCGTCGCCGAGTACGACGGCAAGGTGGCCGGCGTGGTCCTGGGCAGCCACGACGGGCTGGACGGCTTCATCAACCGGCTGGCCGTGGATCCGGATTACCGCCGCAAGGGCATCGCCAAGCGGCTGGTCTCCGAGGCCGAGCGCCGTCTCCTCGACAAGGGCATCGAGAGCGTGGTGCTGGTCGCGGAGACGGACAAGAAGGACTCGCTCGCCGCCTTCCGGCACATGGGCTACCGCGAGCGAGTGCGCGTCAGCTTCATGGCGAGGAAGTAGGCCGGGGCACGGGGCCCGCCTGCGCTTCGGCGTGGCAAGCTCGACTGGCCTCTTACTTGCCCGGACACTCGGCCTCGATCTTCTTCTCGATCCCCTTGTCGCCGTACGCCTTGTCGAAGTGAGCCGAGAACTCCTGGGCTAGCCGGGCGGCGCGTCGGTCGTACGCCGACCCGTCCTCCCAGGTGTTGCGCGGCGTCAGAATCGAGGCGTCGGGCACGCCCGGGCAGGTTCGCGGCACCTTGAGATGGAAGATCGGGTCCTCGTCGTATTCCACGTCCTTGAGCGCGCCGGACAGCGCTGCGTTGACGATCTCGCGGGTGATGCGGATGTCCATCCGCGCCCCCACGCCGTACGGACCGCCGGACCAGCCGGTGTTGATCAGGTAGACCTCGGTGCCGTGCCGCTTGAGCTTGTCGCCGAGCATCCGCGCGTACACGTCGGGATTGCGCGGCATGAAGGGCTCGCCGAAGAACCGGGAAAAGGTGGTCTTGGGCTCGACGATGCCGGTCTCGGTCCCGGCCAGCTTGCTGGTGTAGCCCATCAGGAACCACAGCATCGCCTGATTCTCGGTCAGCCGCGCCACCGGCGGCAGCACGCCGTTGGCGTCGGCGGCGAGGAAGAGGATCGTCGCGGGATGACCTGATATCGGCGGATCCTTGACGTTGGAGAGGTAGCTCAGCGGGTAGCTGGCCCGCGAGTTGGGCGTGAGCCGCTCGTCGTCCAGGTCGAAGCTTCCGTCCGGGTACATCATCGCGTTCTCGACGATAGCGCCGTGCTTGAGCCAGTCGTCCTTGTGGAACACGGCCTTGAAGATCTCGGGTTCCTTGTCCGGATCGAGGTTGATCAGCTTCGCATAGCAGCCGTACTCGAAGTTGGCGATGCCGTTATCGCTCCAGCCGTGCTCGTCGTCACCGAGCAGCGCCCGCCGCGGATCGGCCGAGAGCGTTGTCTTGCCGGTGCCGGAGAGGCCCAGCATCAGGGCGCAGTCGCCGGACTTGCCCTCGTTGGCGCCGCAGTGGATGGGCAGGACGCCCTCGGCCGGCTGGTAGTAGTTCATCACCGTGAAGATCAGCTTCTTCACGCTGCCGCCGTACGCCGAGCCGTACACGACCCCGCAGCGGCGGTCGAGATCCATCGCCACGGCCAGGTTCGAGGTCTTGCCGCTGTCCGGGATCTCGCGCAGCCGGCCCTCATAGCGCTTTGGATCGAGCTTGTCGTACGGCAGAACCAGCAGCGTGAAGGGCTGCTCGGCGAAGCAGCTCTGCTTGAGGTCCGGCGGCAGCGGCCGGAACATGTTGTCGGTGAACAGCGCGGCCAGCACCAGGTCCGACACCGTCTGGACCGGCAGGGCATAGCGGGTGTCGGCGCCGAGCACCCGATCGGTGACGATCAGGCGGGCCTTGGTGCCGAGGGTCTTCATCGTGTCCTCGAACAGCATGTCGAAGGTCGAGGGCTCGATGGGGATGTTGTTCGGCGAGTCCCAGTCGATGGTGTCCTCGCTGGACCGGTGGCGGACGATGTACGTATCCTTGGGCGCGCGGCCCGTGGACTCCGGTGGCGTCCAGGTGGCCAGAGCGCCGCAGCCGGACACCAGCGCTTCCCCCGATTCGACGGCGAGGCGGATCATCTCCTGTCGGCCGGGATTGTCCAGCACCTGTGGGTGGTCGGTGACCAGACCTTTAGTTTTCGACCTGAAATCCGTGCTCACGGCGGCTCCTTCCTTGCGCCGGGTTTCCAGCGGCATGGCGGCGGCATCATGGCCGAAACCCCGCGGTGGCGCAAGTCGAATCTGCAACAGCGCGTGGCCCTGCAGCCGGGCCGTTGACAGGCGGACCGCCTGCGGCTACCGTCACGACAGGGGGCCGGAGGTTGCGGCAGATGAAGTGCCCACATTGTGGAAACGAACAGGAATCCGGCAAGTTCTGCGACAAGTGCGGTCTGGCGATCCCGCGAATACCCAAGAAAGCGGACACCGACGTGATCGTGGGCAAGCTGGAGGACGGCAACGAGGACGAGGAGCTGCTCCCGGGCTACGATCCCAACGAGAAGCACAAGTGCGGGGAGTGCGGGTACGTGTTCACGGGCCGCCGCTGCGGAAACTGCGGCACGATCTACCGCAGCACGCTCGTCTGAAGGTCCGATGAAGACCTCCTCGAGCCGTACTGCACGCGAAGTACGCCGCCTGCCTGCTTGGCTGCGGCGCCGCGTCGGCCGCGGCCCGGAGGTGGCCGCGGTGCGCCACCTGCTGCGGGAGCGCGGCCTGCACACCGTGTGCGAGGAGGCGGGCTGTCCCAATCTCGGCGAGTGCTTCGGTCGCGGTGTGGCGACCTTCCTCATCCTCGGCGACGTCTGCACGCGCGGCTGCCGCTTCTGCGGCGTGTCGCAGGGCGTGCCGCGGCCCGTGGATCCGGCAGAGCCCGAACGGCTCGCCGACGCGGCCGCCGAGCTGGGTCTGGGCTACGTGGTGATCACCTCGGTGACGCGAGACGACCTCGATGACGGCGGAGCCTCGTGGTTCGCCGCCTGCGTGCGGGCGGTCCGTGCGCGCCTGCCGGCAGCCGGGATCGAGGTGCTGGTGCCGGACCTCGCCGGGAGCCGCGAGGCCCTCGACGTGGTGCTCGCCGCGGCGCCGGACGTGTTGAACCACAACGTGGAGACCGTGCCGCGGCTCTACCCCGAGGTGCGTCCGGACGCCGATTTCGAGCGTTCGGTCGCGTTGCTGGCGGCCGCGCAGGGTCGGGCCAGGACCAAGTCCGGCCTGATGGTAGGTCTGGGCGAGACGTACGACGAGGTGCTCGACGTGCTGCGGCGGCTCCGCGGCGCCGGGGTTGACCTGGTGACGATTGGACAGTACCTGATGCCCAGCCGGCAGGCGCACCCGATGAAGGAGTACGTGCCGCCGGAGGTCTTCGAGGAGTACGCCCGCGAGGGGCGGGCGCTGGGTTTTACAGGCGTCTTCTCCGCGCCGCTGGTGCGGAGCAGCTATCACGCCGCCGAGCAGTTCAGGAGGGAGGACCAATGCCCGAGGTCAAGGACTCGATCGTGATCGACGTTCCCAGGGAGAAGTTCTTCGAGGTCATCGCCGACTTCGAGAAGTACCCGGAGTTCCTGCCCGAGTGCAAATCATGCCGGATCGACAGTGACCAGGGCGACGTCAAGGTGGTCACCCAGTCCCTCGCGCTGATGAAGACGATCAACCTGACCACGCGGATGGTGCTCGACCCGCCGAACGGGCTGACCTGGACGCTGGTCAAGGGCGACATGATGAAGATGAACAACGGGTCGTGGACGCTCGAGGACGCCGGCGAGGGCAAGACCCGGGCGACCTACGGGCTGGAGATGAAGCTCAAGGGGCTGATCCCGTCGAGCGTGGTCAACTCGCTGGCCAAGACCAGCTTCCCCAAGATGCTGAAGAACTTCAAGGCGCGGGCCGAGAAGCTGCACGGCTAGAGCGGCTCTCGGTCCGCCTACCAGCGCCGGTGCCGCAGCAGGCTGCCGAAGAACAGCAGCCCGAAGAACCCGCCCGCCACGCCCGCGCCGAGCATGAAGCCCCGCATCCCCGCCGAGTGGAAGTACGTGGCGAAGCCGGCGCCGGAGACCGCGAGGAAGGCGTAGATCGCCTGGTGCCCCAGCGCATAGAGCCGGCGCGCCCGGTGGTTCTCACCGGCGATGCGGACCTCGATCTCGCCGGCCAGCGCCTGGTCGAGGAAGCGCCGGATCTCCCCGGGCAGCGAGAGCGAGGAGAGCCCCACGTTCTTGGCCGCGTCGACCAGGAACTGGCTCCAGTCCCGGTTCTCACCGAGCACGAACTTGGTGAAGTACGGCTCGATCACCTTGACCGGGTTCATCGCCGGGTCGAGCCGCGTGCAGAGTCCCATCAGCAGCAGCAGCGTGCGCTCGAGCAGCACCCACTCCCGCGGCACGTGGAAGCTGCGGGTCAGCTCGCCGAGGCCGATGCCCAGCTGGTCCAGCGCCGCGAGGTCGGCGAAGCCCTCGTCGGCGTCGAAGCGGATGTCCTGCAGGCTGGCCATGTCGTAGCTCTCGAACTTCTGCAGGTAGTAGCGCACGACCCGGTCGAAGACCCGCGGATCGGATCCCCGCGCCACGAAGCCCATGCTCTTGATCGCGTGCAGGATCTTCGAGCCGTCACGCTGCAGCGCGCCCTCGACGAACTCGAGGATGCCCAGCCGCATCTTCTCGGACAGCCGGCCCGTGCTGCCGAAGTCGACCAGCACCACCTGGAAGCCGTCCCCGGTCTTGCGCACCATCAGGTTGCCCGGATGCGGGTCCGCGTGGTAGCAGCCGTCGAGGAAGATCTGCTTGCAGTAGCTGTGCACGATGATCTCGGCCAGCTTGCGGCGGTCGATGCCCTTCTGGTCCAGCGCGGCGATGTCGGCGACCTTGGTCCCGGGCAGGTACTCGGTGACCAGCACCTTGGCCGTGGTCAGATCCCAGTGCACCTTGGGAAACAGCAGGTCCTGTGAGTCCTCGAAGTTCGCCGCCACGGCCTCGATGTTCCGGCCCTCGGACTCGAAGTCGAGCTCGGCGAGGATCATCTTCCGGATCTCCTGGTACGCGTGCTCCAGGCCGTACGCCGGCAGGAAGCGCTCCACCAGGCGGAAGATCTTCTCCAGCGTGTCGAGGTCGGTGGCCACGATCTTCTCGATGTCCGGGTACTGCACCTTGACCGCCACCGGCTGGCCCGTACGGGTGGTGGCCAGGTGGACCTGGGCGATCGACGCGGAGGCCACGGGCCGCGGGTCGAGCTCGGAGAAGGCCTCGGCCGGGTCGCGGTCCAGCTCCTCGGCCAGCCGCATCTTGATCTCCTCGTACGGCCGGGGCGGCACCGCGTCCTGCAGCTTCTCCAGCTCCACGCGGTACGCGTCGGGCAGGAAGTTGGTGAGGATGCTGAACAGCTGGCCGACCTTGATGTACAGCCCCTGCAGCTTGAGGATCGAACGCTCGATGCGCCTCGCGTTCCGCCGGTGCGCGCGGGGCAGGGCGCGTCGGATCGACCACTCGCCCAGCACCTTGCGCTTCGCGCCGAGCCAGAGGTAGCTGGCGATCACGATCAGCGCCACGGTGTACGCGCGGAAGAAGCGCAGCCGGGCAGGGCGCTTGCCCTCTACCCGCGGCTGGTCATCGGGCAGGTGGTCGCTCATCGGGGGAAGTCTAGCGGAAGTGTAGGGGCTTGCGCAATTCTGACCGGTTGGAGCCCGCTCCCGAAGGTCAGGCGTCGGTCAGCTCGGCCCGATCGAAGGGACAGAACTTGCCCTTGTCGAACTCGCGTCCGCACTTCGGGCACTTCTTCTTGGCCTTGCCGGCCGAGGCCTTGGCCGCCTCCTCGGCAGTGACCTCCACGAGCTTGGTCCGGTCGAATGGACAGAACTTGCCCTTGGACTCGAAGTTTCGCCCGCACTTGGGGCAGCGGCGGAGGCTGCCGCCGCCTGCCGCGGCCTTGCCCGCAGCCGTCTCCTTGCCCGCTTCGATCAGCTCGCCGCGATCGAAGGGGCAGAACTTGGCGTTGGACTGGAAGCTCTTGCCGCACTTGGGACACTTCTTGAGCACCAGCTTGGGCGCGGCCTTGGCCGCGGTCGCGGACTGGGCCGCGGCGCCCGGCACGTGATCGACGTAGAGGATCACCTCCTCGGACGCGCTGGCCTTTCCGTGGCTCCGGACCACGAAGACGAGCGCGGCCATGCCGAACAGCAGCAGGCCGATGAAGATGGCGAACATCACGTAGTTGGTCTCGGCCGCCTCGGCCATCCGCTCCCGGTACTTGCGCATCTCCTCCTCGTGCTTGGCCAGCCACTTGGAGTCCACCTCGCCGGTCGGGGCCAGGATGCCCACGCTGATCTCCACGTCGCCGCTCCCGGCAGCGCCCGGCTTCTTCACGCCCCTGCGCACCTTGCGCGGCTTGGGAATGCCGATCAGCACCTCGGCCTTGCTTTGGGTCGGCCCCACCGCGGCCACCACGCTGAATGTTCCGCCGAGTCCGGGAGCATCCTTGATCGAGACGCAGCCCTTGGAGTCTACGCTGGCGATCACGCCCTCGGGCAGCTTGGCCAGGGCGAACTTGGGCGCCGCAGCGACCTCGCAGCCCTGGCCATCCAGGGCCTTGGCCGAGAAGCAGGCCTTCTGGCCCGGCGCCAGCGTGTGCTCGGATGGCGCCAGCGAGAGCTTCTTGATCGGCCGCTGCGTGTCCGGCGGCGGGCAGGAGGGCGCGGCCGGCTTGTCTCCGCCCTCGTCCGCGGCTGGCGTGTCGCCTGCCATTCCCACGACGAGGCTCTCCTCGATCGAGCCGACGCGGACGAACACCGCCTTGACCGTGCGCTTGTGACTGCACTCCACGCCCTCCTCGGTGCGGAGGATCGTGGTCTGTTCGGTGTACTCGATGCGGTCCTGATGCACGAGCTTGAAGGAGTAGGTCCCGACCTCGTAGATCTTGTCCGAGCGGGAGGAGCCGCAGGTCGTGGAGTACGACTTTGCCTTGGCCTGGTGCTGGATCAGCTTGACCGACTTGTTGGCCGAGTTGCACTTGTAGCTCGAGAGCACCCGCTTCTTTCCGCGGAAGATGTTGAATTCCTTTTTGAATATCTTGATCTTGTGGGTTCCCTTGGGCAGGCGCTTGTGTCGCGGCGGGCGCTTGCCGCAGATCGGCTTCCAGGACTCTGCCGAGTTCAGCTCCTTGAACTCGACGGCGCGCCACTCCCCGGCGAGCGACGCTGCGCGCCCGGCCGGGGGCGCGAGCACGAGCGATACCAGGATCAGCGACAGGAGAATCGGCTTGCGCAAGGTTTTCTCCCGGAGGTGGAGGACAAAGCACGCGTTCCCGGTGACGCGAAATGTAGCTCATCGGTGGGGTGATTGCAAGACGGTCAGATATCGCGTACCGGGCGAGGGGGCTCGGCGCCTTCGGGCAGGTTCAGCGCCTCGCGCAGGCGGTATTCCGGCGTGCGGTCCAGCCGGGGAAAGGGCTCCAGCACGAGGCGCGCCAGACGTGCGCGCGGCGATTCCTGCTCGCCGCTGAACAGCCAGATGCGGAGCAGATCGAGCAGCACGCGCGGCGTGCGCTCCAGCCCGTACTTGGAGCGCCCGGCGCGGCGGGGGTGGTGACGCACCTCGATCTCGGATACGCGTGCGCCGGCGCGGGCCGCGACGACCGCCAGCAGGCGGTGCGACTCCCCGCTGCTCGAGAGCGTGCGAGCCACATGTCGCCGGTACGCCTTGAGCGTGCAGCCGTGGTCGTGGAGCGCCAGGCCGGACGCACGCGAGATCAGCCAGTTGCCGGCCAGCGAGGGCAGGCGCCGGTTCAGCGCGGCGTCCTGCCGGCGGCGCCGCCAGCCCGAGACCACGTCGGCGCCCGCCTCCAGCCGCTCCACCAGCCGGCCGATGTCCTCGGGATCGTTCTGCAGGTCGCCGTCCATCGCCACCACGATCGCTCCGCGGGAGAAGCAAAACCCGGCGGCCAGCGCCGCGGTCTGGCCGAAGTTCCGCTCGAAGCGCAGCAGCTTCAGCCGGGAGTCCAGGCCGGCCAGCCGCTCGAGCTCGAGATAGGTGCGATCCGTGCTGCCGTCGTCCACGCAGAGGATCTCGAAGGCGCGGCCCAGCCGGTCCAGCTCGGCCACGGAGCGCTCGTACAGCTCGCGAATGCTGCCTTCCTCGTCGAGCAGGGGAATGACGAGCGAGATGTCGATCCGGCCGCCGTGGTGCATTGATGCTGCTTACCGTCGGGTGGGCCGGGCGTCAAGCATTGCTTCCGGAGGCGAGGTTTCCCGGTGAGATGCCGTGACCAGATAGTGCTGTGCTATCATGGTGATACCATGCAGTGCCTGATGAGCTGCTTCACGGTTTATGAGGATTTCCCGAGTGCTCCCGGGAGGTTCTGAACACGGGGCCGAGCCTGCTCGGGGGTGCTTTGCGCTTGACAGCCCGTGATTCCGCTGCTATACACGCTCTCCGCATCTTGCCGGGCCCTGCGCGTGGGCCATGCGATAGAAGGGGAGCGTAGGCGCGTAGCTCAGTGGGAGAGCGCTACCTTGACGCGGTAGAGGTCGTGGGTTCGATACCCTCCGCGCCTACCATCAGCTCCCTTTAGGAAACGAGGCGATGAGCGGCAGCATCCAGCTCACTCTACCCGACGGCTCGGTGATCGAGGCCGATGCCGGCGCGCCCGCCCGCGACGCGGTGGCCGCGATCGGCCCCGGTCTGGCCAAGGCCGCGCTGGCGGTCGAGCTCGACGGCGAGATCCAGGACCTGGCCACACCGCTGAGCAGGGGCGGCGCCTTCCGCGTGCTGACCGACAGGAACGAGGAGGCGCTCGACGTGCTGCGCCACTCCGCGGCGCACGTGATGGCCCAGGCGATCATGGAGCTGTGGCCCGACACCCTGCTGGCTTACGGTCCTCCGGTCGAGGGCGGCTTCTACTACGACATGCAGCTCGAGCACCGGCTGGGGCCGGACGATTTCGCCGAGATCGAGCAGCGCATGGCGCGGATCATCGGCGAGGACCTGCCCTTCACCCGCGTCGTCGTCGACCGGGAGGAGGCGAAGCGGATCCTCGGCGATCACGAGTACAAGCTGGACAACCTGGACAAGATCCCCGAGGGCGACGAGGTCAGCTTCTATGTCACCGGCACCGACTTCGAGGGCGCGTGGCGCGACCTCTGCGGCGGCCCGCACCTGCCGAGCACGGGCCGGATCAAGGCCTTCAAGGTGATGAAGGTGGCCGGCGCCTTCTGGCGCGGCGATCCGCGGCTCCAGCAGCTCCAGCGCGTGTACGGCACGGCCTGGTTCAGCAAGAAGGCGCTGAAGCAGCACCTCAACCGACTCGAGGAGGCCGAGAAGCGGGATCACCGGCGCATCGGCCGCCAGCTCGAGCTGTTCTCCACGGCCGGCGATCGCACCGAGTACCACGATGTCGAGGGCGAGCAGGTCCGCGAGGATATCGGCCCGGGTCTGATCCTGTGGCACCCGATGGGCGGGCGCCTGCGCACCACCGTCGAGGATCACTGGCGGCGCGAGCACTACGCCGCCGGCTACGAGATCGTGTACTCGCCGCATCTCGCCCGCTCGGACATCTGGAAGATATCGGGGCACACGGGCTTCTACAGGGACTCGATGTTCTCGGGCATGGACATCGACGGTCAGGAGTACCTGATCAGGCCGATGAACTGCCCGTACCACATCCAGATCTACAAGAGCCGGCCGCGCAGCTACCGCGAGCTGCCCCTGCGCTGGGCCGAGCTGGGCACGGTGTACCGTTACGAGCTGTCGGGCGTGCTCGAGGGCCTCAAGCGCGTGCGCGGCTTCACCCAGGACGATGCCCACTTGTTCTGTCGCGAGGACCAGATCGCCGACGAGGTCAAGGGCGTGCTCGACTTCTCGATCCGCATGCTGGCGACGTACGGCTTCGAGGACCTGGCGGTCTACCTCTCGACGCGGCCCGAGAAATCGGTGGGCGACGACGCGGGCTGGGAGCTCGCCACCTCAACGCTGCGCGAGCAGCTCGAGCGCAGCGGGCTGCAGTGGAAGACCGACCCGGGCGAGGGCGTGTTCTACGGGCCGAAGATCGACATCAAGATCCGCGACGTGCTCGGCCGCGAGTGGCAGTGCACCACGATCCAGGTCGACTTCAACCTGCCCGAGCGCTTCGACATCACCTATGTCGGCACCGACGGCAAGGAGCACCGCCCGATCATGCTGCACCGTACGCTGCTCGGCTCGATGGAGCGCTTCATCGGCGTGCTGATCGAGCACTTTGCCGGTGCTTTCCCGGTGTGGCTGTCCCCGGTGCAGGCGGTCGTGCTGCCGGTGACGGATCGTGCGGCGGAGCACGGCGCCGGAGTTGCCGCGGAGCTGCGCGCCGAGGGCTTTCGAGCGGAGCTCGACGACCGCAGCGAGAAGCTGGGATTCAAGATTCGCGAGGCCCAGCTGCGAAAGATTCCGTACATGCTCGTGGTCGGCGATCGCGAGGTGGAGGACGGCGCCGTGGCGCCGAGGACGCGAAAAGGAGAGGATCTCGGGGCGATGCCAAAGCGCCAGTTCATCGAGCGGCTGCGGCGGACGGCGATCCCCGGGGCGGAGGAACTCTAGGCCCGGCCTGCGCCGGGGGGAGGTGATCAAATAGGTTTCCGAGACGACCGAAGGCCACCGGATCGAGAGGGCGAGCCCCGGGTCAACGAGCGGATCCGGGTTCCCGAGGTCCGGGTGATCGATCCCGATGGAGAGCAGATCGGCATCATACCGACGGCGCTGGCCCAGGAGAAGGCCACCGAGCTGGGGCTGGACCTCGTGGAGGTGGCGCCCAAGTCGCGTCCGCCGGTCTGCAAGATCATGGACTACGGGAAGTACAAGTATCTCGAGAAGAAGAAGCTCTCCGAGGCGAAGAAGCGGCAGACCGTGATCGAGGTCAAGGAGATGAAGTTCCGTCCCAAGACGGACCAGCACGATTTCGATCACAAGCTGCGTCGCATCCGGAAGTTTCTCGAGGCCGGCAACAAGGCCAAGGCGACGATCCGCTTTCGCGGTCGCGAGATGGTCCACAAGGAGGTCGGCCTGGAGCTGATGCAGCGAATACGCACGGCGGTGGAGGATCTCGCCGCTGTGGAGACGCCGCCCTCGATGGAGGGCCGGGCGATGGTGATGATCCTGGCCCCGCTGAAGCCGAAGGGGTGACGGGAAGGAGCGAGAGATGCCGAAGATGAAGACCAAGAGGAGTGCCAAGAAGCGTTTTCGCCTCACGGGCACGGGCAAGATCCGGCGCGGCAAGGCCGGCGCGAGCCACATCCTGACCAAGAAGACGCGAAAGCGTAAGCGGCGCCTGCGCAAGGGCGGAACCGTCGAGAAGGTGGACGAACGGCAGATCCGTCGTCTGCTGCCGTACGGCTAGCGCGGGCGGAAGGAGCGAGAGTCATGGCGAGGATCAAGAGGGGCGTAACCGCCCACCGGCGCCACAAGAAGGCGCTCAAGGAAGCCAAGGGATACCGCGGTGCGCGGTCGCGGCTGTTCACCGTGGCCGTGGAGGCGGTGAACCACGGTCTGGCCTATGCCTACCGCGACCGGCGGAACCGCAAGCGGGATTTCCGGCGCCTGTGGGTGACGCGGATCAATGCCGGCGCCCGGATGCACGGGATGAGCTACGGCGCGCTGATCGGCGGGCTGAAGAAGGCCAACGTCGAGCTCGACCGCAAGATGCTGGCCGATCTGGCCGTGCGCGATCCGGACGTGTTCGGCGCTGTGGTCGAGGTCGCGAAGAGCGCGGGCTAGCGTGCCAGTGGCGGCACAGGAGTCCAGCCTGATTCCTCGGCTCGAGGAGTTGTCTGGCCAGGCCATCGAGGAGCTGAGGGTGGCTCCTGAAGAGACCGCTGTGTCCCGGGTCCGTGTCAAGTACCTCGGCAAGAAGGGGCTGATCACCGCTTGCTCCAAGGAGCTGGGCCAGGCCCCGCCCGAGGAGCGCAGGGCGCTGGGCCAGGCGGTCAACCAGGCCAAGGCCGCGGTCGGTGAGGCGGTCGAGTTTCGGCTCGCCGAGCTTCGCGCGGCCGCCGCCGACGCCAAGCTGGCCGCGCGGCGCGTCGACGTGACCCTGCCGGGCCGGGCGCGCGGCGGCGGCACCGTGCACCTGCTGGATCGAGTGCTCGACGAGCTGCTCGACCTGTTCCGCGGCCTGGGTTTCGACGTCGTGCTCGGACCCGAGGTCGAGACCGGCTGGAACAACTTCGACGCGCTGAACTTCCCGCCCGACCATCCGGCGCGGGACATGCAGGACACGGTGTTCGTCGAGCCCGAGGTCGTGCTGCGCACGCACACCTCGCCGGTGCAGATCCGTACGATGAAGGAGCGCCAGCCGCCGCTGCGGGTGGTCTGCCCGGGCGTGGTCTACCGGCGCGACACGCCGGACGCCACGCACGCGCCCTGCTTCCAGCAGATCGAGGGGCTGATGGTCGGGGAGGGCGTGAGCTTCGCCGAGCTGAAGGGTACGCTGAATCTCTTCGCCGAGGCCTTCTTCGGCGTCGGGCGGACGCGCTTCCGGCCGTCCTTCTTCCCCTTCACCGAGCCCTCGGCCGAGGTCGACGTGCAGTGCTTCGCCTGCGGCGGTTCGCCTTCGCAGGGCTCCGGCGTAACAGGCGGCTGTTCCCTGTGCAAGGGTACGGGCTGGATCGAGATTCTCGGCTGCGGAATGGTCGATCCTGCTGTGTTCGAGGCGGTCGGCTACGATCCGGAGCGGTACACCGGCTGGGCCTTTGGCATGGGCGTGGAGCGCATCGCCATGCTGCGGCACGGCATCGACGACATCCGCCTGTTCTGCGACAACGATCTGCGTTTCCTCGAGCAGTTCCACTAGCGCAGGAGGGTTCTGGGAGTGCTGATCAGCGTCAACTGGCTCCGCGACCACGTCGATCTCGACGGCCTGCAGCCGGCGGATCTGGCGGAGCGTCTGACGCTGGCCGGGCTGGAGGCAGGGGCCGAGGCCTTCGGCGTGCTCGTCGGCGAGGTGCGCGAGGTCGAGCCGCACCCCGACGCGGACAAGCTCGTGGTCTGCCGCGTGTTCGACGGCCTTGCGGAGCGCATTGTGGTCTGCGGCGCGCCCAATACCCGCGCCGGCATGAAGACCGCGCTCGTCACGCCGGGCGTGACCCTGCCCGGGGGCGTCGAGGTCAAGGCCGCGGCAATCCGCGGCGTGCATTCCGATGGCATGCTCTGCTCGGAGCGGGAACTGGGTCTATCCGACGACCACTCGGGGATCATCGAGCTCGCCGCAGACGCGACCGCTGGCGGGCCGGTGCGCGACACGCTTGCGGACTGGGCCGACGTGGTACTGGAGCTGGATCTGACGCCGAACCGGCCGGACTGCTTGAGCCATATCGGCGTGGCGCGCGAGCTGGCCGCGCTCCTGGGCCAGACGAGAAGGGCGCCCGCGATCGCGGCGCCCGAGTCTGCCGGGGCCGGCACGGCGGCCGAGGCGGCCTCGGTCGAGATCGCCGACGCGGAGAAGGGCCCGCGCTACGCGGCGCGGATCATCGAGGGCGTGACCATCGGCCCCTCGCCGGACTGGGTCGCCCGACGCCTCGAGGCCGCGGGTATGCGCGCGATCAACAACGTGGTCGATGCCACCAACTACGTGCTGCTCGAGCGCGGCCATCCCCTGCATGCCTTCGATCTCGAGCGGCTCGCCGGCCGGAAGATCGTGGTCCGCCGCGCCGCCGAGGGCGAGCGCTTCACCACGCTGGACGGCGAGGAGCGGGCGCTCTCGGCCGACGATCTGATGATCGCCGACGGCGAGCGCGCGGTGGCCATCGCCGGCGTGATGGGCGGCCTCGACTCCGAGGTCACGGAGCAGACCACGCGGATCTTGCTCGAGTCCGCGTACTTCGAGCCGCGCTCGGTGCGGCGCACGTCCAAGCGCCACGACCTGCCCACAGAGTCGGCGCGGCGCTTCGCCGGCGGAGCCGATCCCGAGGGCGTGGTCTCGGCCGCCGACGCCTGCGCGGCGCTGATCGCGGAGTGGGCTGGCGGCAAGGTGCGCCCGGGCGTGATCGATGTGTACCCGAAGCCGATCGCAGCGGTGACGGTGGCGATTCGCGTCGCGCGGACGAACCTGCTGCTGGGCACGGACCTCGACGCTGACGACCTCCGTCGCGCCCTGACCGCCCTGGAGTTCACGGTGGGCGACGAGGCCGACGGCGCATTGACGGTCACGGTGCCGACCTTCCGGCCCGACGTCACCCGCGAGGTCGATCTGATCGAAGAGGTGGCCCGCGTACACGGATTCGACAGCGTGCCGGCGGTGAGGCCTCGCAGCGAGCTGTCGCCGCCGGTCGTCGATCCGGTGAGGCGATTCGAGGTCGAGGTGCGTGAAGCATTGATCGCCGCTGGCGGCCGCCAGGCGATCAACTACGCCTTCATGCCGCCCGCGGATCTGGAGCGGCTCGGAATCCCGGACGACGACTGGCTCGCCGATCTGGTTCGTGCCTCCAACCCGATCAAGGAGGAGTACAGCGCGCTGCGCAGCACGCTGCTCGCGGGCCTGCTGCGAAATCTGGCGACCAACGTCAATCAGAGAGCCAACGGTGTGTTCCTGTTCGAGATCGGAACCGTGTTCACGAACTCGCCGCGGAGCGCCGAGAACCTGCCGGTCGAGCGCCGCTGTGTTTCCGGGTTGCTGTGGGGTCTCGCCGGTGACCCGCGCTGGTTCGGCAAGCCGCGGGAGGTCGACTTCTTCGATGCCAAGGGAACGACCGAGGCGATGCTGGGCGGGCTCGGGATTACCGCAGCGGCCGCGCGGTGGGAGAAGGCCCATCGCCCATATTTCAATCCCAACGCCGCGGCCGAGCTGAGTCTCGTCGACACCGTCGCCGGTCATCTCGGCGAGCTTCGGCCCGAGGTGTGCGAGGCGTTTGACGTTCCGTGGCCGGTGTTCGTCTTCGAGTTCGATCTTGCGCTGCTCGCCGAGGCCCGGCCCGGGAGAACGGTGTACACGCCGCTGCCACGCTATCCCGGCAGCCGGCGCGACGTGGCAATGATCGTCGGTGAGGAGGTCGCCGCGGCCGCGACGGTGCAGGCGGCGATGCAGTCGGGGGCGAGCTACGTGGAGTCGGTGGAGATCTTCGACGAGTACCGCGGCGATCCGATCCCGGCGGGGCGCAAGAGCCTCGCCCTGGCGGTGGGGTATCGCTCGAGCGAGGGCAATCTGTTGAACGAGACGATCGACGCGGAGCATGAGAAGCTGGTAGCGGCCCTGCGTGGCAAGCTCGGGGCCGAGATTCGTGATAGCTGATTTTTTGTCGCGGCGGCCGGAGTCACATCCGGTTCGCCAGGGGGACAAGAGAGGAGGGCGAGGATGACCAAGGCAGACATCATCGAGGCGGTGTACGAGAAGATCGGCTTCTCGAAGAAGGACTCCGCCGAGATCGTCGAGCTGGTGTTCGACACGATCAAGGAGACCCTCGAGAAGGGCGAGAAGATCAAGATCTCCGGCTTCGGCAACTTCGTCGTGCGGGAGAAGAAGGAGCGCGTCGGTCGCAATCCGCAGACCGGCGAGGAGATCCTGATCTCGGCGCGGCGCGTGCTGACCTTCAAGCCCAGCCAGGTGCTGAAGAACGCGCTGAATCCTGATCGGCAGAACAACTAGCAGGGCCCGCGCCCGGGGGGATCGGTAATTGGCCGAAGAAATCCCGGACAAGCTCTACTTCAAGATCGGCGAGGTCGCCCGGATCACCGGCGTGAAGCCGCACGTTCTCCGCTACTGGGAGAGCGAGTTCAAGGTAGTCCGGCCGATCAAGTCGAAGTCGAACCAGCGTCTGTACCGCAAGAAGGACGTCGAGTCGATCCTGATGATCAAGAACATGCTGTACAATGAGCGGTACACCATCGCCGGTGCCAAGCGGCGTCTGAAGCAAACGGCGTCCGAGGGCCGCGGCAGGCAGCTGGATCTCGGCCTCGGCCGGCAGGAGACCGCGAGCTTCCTCAACCAGGTCGCCGGCGAGCTAGAGGAGCTCCTCGACCTTGTCGACGAGGAACCCGACGACGAGGCCGGCGAGGCCGAGGGCGAAGACGACGAGAAGTAGCCTCCGATCACGCTGGCGGGACGAAGCCGGCCCGGGTCGGTTGCGTCTTGCCGCCGCATTGAGGTATAGAGCGGGTCAGTTCTTTGCGGTGAAACGAGTCGGGGCGTAGCGCAGTCTGGTAGCGTACCTGAATGGGGTTCAGGTGGTCGCTGGTTCGAATCCAGTCGCCCCGACCAGCACTCGATCGAGGTGGCCGGCGGGGATCCGCCGGCCACCTGCCCACGTCTGTTGAGTGATGAGAATCCTGGTAACCAACGACGACGGCATCGAGGCTCCGGGGCTGTGCGCCCTGGCCGATGCGCTCGGCGCGCTCGGCGAGGTGTGGTGCGTGGCGCCGGACCGCGAGCGCTCGGCGGTCAGCCGGGCCGTGACGATGAGCCGCCCGCTACGGGCGACCGCGCTCGGTCCCCGGCGCATCGCCGTCGACGGCACGCCGACCGACTGCGTGTACCTGGCCCTGCACAGATTGCTCCCGGCGCCGCCGGAACTCGTGGCCTCGGGCATCAACCGCGGACCCAACGTGGGCGACGACGTGAGCTACTCGGGGACCGTCGCGGCCGCGGCCGAGGCCTCGATGACCGGCCTGCCGGCCTTCGCGATCTCCCTCGACGATCGCGGTGACCACGGTGACTACGGCCCGGCGGCGCGCTTTGCAGTGGCCATCGGGCGGATCCTCGCCGACCGCGGGATGCCCGACCGCAGCTTCCTCAATGTCAACGTGCCGGGCAGCGGCGCCTCGGAGCCGCTGCGCTACGCGATGACGAGCCTCGGGCGCCGGTGCTACCCGCAAGAGGTCGAGCAACGGCTCGACCCGCGGGGTCGGCCGTACTACTGGATCGGCGGCAGCAACCCCGGTGTCTGCGAAGACCTGCCAGGCTCCGACGGCAACGCGCTGGCTCGCGGGGTAGTCTCGATCACCCCGCTGAAGACCGACGCGACCGCAGGAGACCAGCTCGACCTGGTCGGCGCCTGGCCCATCGAAGGCTTCGAACGGGAGGCCTGATCGTGGGCGAGGCCGATGATCCCGGCGCCGAGGCGCGAGAGCGCATGGTCCGCGATCAGATCGAGCGCCGCGGGCTGAGAGAGGCGGGCCTGACCCGCGCGCTGCGCAAGGTGCCCAGGCATCGCTTCATGCCCGAGTCCCGCTCGGGTCAGGCGTACGGCGACCATCCTGCGCCGATCGGTTCGGGGCAGACCATCTCCCAGCCCTACATCGTGGCCCTGATGACCGACGAGCTGAAGCTGCGCGGCACCGAGCGCGTGCTCGAGCTGGGTACCGGCTCGGGCTATCAGACCGCGGTGCTCGCCGAGCTCTGCGCCGAGGTCTTCACCGTGGAGCGCCTGCCCGAGCTGGCCGAGCGGGCTCGTGTTCTGCTTGGCGAGCTGGGCTACACCAACGTTCGGTTCAGGACGGGCGACGGGACGCTGGGCTGGCCCGAGGAGGCGCCCTTCGGCGGCATCCTGGTCACCGCCGGCGCGCCGCGGCTGCCGCGGCCGCTGCTGGACCAGCTCGGTGAGGGCGGCCGGCTGGTGGTGCCGGTCGGGGATCGCTATGTGCAGGATCTGGCGGTGGTGGAGAAGCAGGCGGGCGGCAAGCTGCGCGAGCTGAGCGCCGGGGGCTGCCGCTTCGTGCCGCTGATCGGGGAGCACGGGTGGAATGAGTAGGGCGGAGCCCTGTCTGGGACTGAAGGCCCAGGCTGACATCTTGGGTGGCTTCGCCATTGGGCGGCCCCGGCGAACCAGTCCAGTGTCCCAGTACGACTCAGCCGCGGAGCGGCCCAAGAATTCAGCCTGGGACTTCAGTCCCAGGCGACGCTTGGTGCTGCTTCTCTCGTCGATACTTCTCGTCATCCCCGGCTGCGCCGGCACGCGCGAGCAGGGCACCTGGCACACCGTGGAACGCGGTCAGACGCTGTGGCGCATCGCCCACAACTACGGCGTCGATCTGCAGGAGCTGGCCGAGGTCAACGACATCGAGGACCCGACCCTGATCCGGGCCGGCCAGAAGATCTTCATCCCCGGCGCCGAGAAGCCGCTCGAGATCGAGCCGTATCGTCCTCCGCGCCAGGGCGCGCCCGAGGCAGCCAAGCCCGTGCCCCGGGTGAAGACGCACAAGGGCCGGCTGGCCTGGCCGGTCAAGGGTGTGGTGACCAGCCGTTACGGCATTCGCGGCGGGAGACGCCACGACGGGATCGACATCGGCGCGCCGACGGGCACGTCGATCAAGGCCGCCGAAACGGGTGCCGTGGCGTACGCCGAGTACACCCGGGGCTATGGCAACCTGGTGATCCTGCGGCACGACGAGCACCTGATGACGGTGTACGCCCACTGCAAGAAGATCCTCGTCTCCAAGGGGGACCAGGTACGCCAGGGTCAGGCGATCGCCACGGTGGGCGCCACCGGCCGGGCCTCGGGACCCCACCTGCATTTCGAGGTGCGCGTGGATCGCAAGGCGAGGAACCCGATGTTCTATCTCCCGTGAGCGCTTGCCCGGGTCAGATGTCTATGCTAGTTTTCCGTTTCGAACATAGGAGGCCGGTGTGGATCTGATCCGTGAGAGCATCCGAGATATTCCGGATTTTCCCAAGCCCGGGATCGTGTTCAAGGACATCACGCCGCTGCTGTCCGATCCGGAGGCATTCAAGCGGGTGCTGGATCTGCTCGTCGAGCGATACTCCGGTCGCTCGCTCGATCGGATCGTGGGCATCGAGTCGCGGGGCTTCATCTTCGGCGCGGCGCTGGCGGACCGCCTCGGCGTCGGCTTCGTGCCGGTGCGCAAGCCCGGCAAGCTGCCGTACCGGACCGTCAAGGAGGAGTACTCGCTGGAGTACGGAACCGACGCCATCGAGATCCACGAGGACGCGGTGCCCGAGGGCGGCGCGGTGCTGATCGTCGACGATCTGCTGGCCACGGGGGGCACGGCCGCGGCCGCGGTCTCGCTGGTGCGCAAGATCGGCGGCGAGATCGTCGAGGTGGCCTTCGTCGTGGAGCTCGGTTTCCTCAAGGGCAGGGAGAAGCTCCCGGAGGTTCCGGTCTTCTCCCTGGTGAACTACGAGTAGCATGAGCGGCCGTGGCCCCCGTAGCTCAGGGGATAGAGCTGGGGATTCCTAATCCCTGTACTGCGCAGGTTCGATTCCTGCCGGGGGCACCAGACCAGCAGGTGGTGAGCGGCGAAGGATTCCGGGGGAGAGAGGGCTTTTGACGTGTCAGGCGAGGACTGGAAGAAGGAGCTGGTGGTCAAGGAGACCGAGCAGCTGGACAACCTGCTGACCGCCGGCCAGTGGGGACATCACCTGCTGTTTTCCAACGAGCAGATCGAGCGGGCCTTCCAGGACGCAGAGGATCGGCTGTCCGGGCTGGCCCGGGGAACCCTGGACCGGGTGAACCAGGCGCTGGCCAGCCTGGTCTCGGACAGCACCACCTTGATCGAGAAGCGCTCGCTGGTGGAGGAGCTTCCCGAGGACGTCCGATCGGTCCTGATTTATCTGTATTTCCGGATTCTTGACCAGCGTCTCGAGGAGGGGACGCCCACGGTCCACTGAGGCGGGGCGAGTTATCCACAGGTTATCCATAGCTGGAGCAGGTTCCGGCAGGACAGCAGATGCAGGGGCGGAGCAAAAACCCGGGGAAATCTGCGGGGTGTCTTGGTTTTTGCTATACATTCCAGTTGGTTAATGGGAAATCTGGATTCCTGGGCCGGGCGTTGAGGCGGGGCGCAGTATCTCGTGGAATCGACAGCCCGCCGCTCCGGCTGTGGATAACTTGTGAGTGAATCGGGACCACCGGAGAAGAAGGTGAGCAAAGACACCGAGGTCGAGAGTTGGACCTCCCAGGCGGATACCTCGGCTCGAGATCGCGGTGCGGCCGTCGAGAGCAAGAACCGTGTCTCGACGCGGACCAAGGTCCTGGCGATCGTGTTCGGAATCCTCTCCTTGTTCCTGCTCTACCTCGTGGTGCAGTACGTTTACTGCAAGCTCTATCCACTCGAATGTCTCGACGTTATGGGCCGCACCGCCCTGGAGAAGCAGGGCTTCACGCCGCGCATGGTCGCGGTCGATGACGTGGTGCTGCGGGTCTGGGACTCGGGCGGCGCGGGCCAGCCCATGGTCCTGGTGCACGGACAGCTCTTCAGCTCGACCGTGTTCTGCCGCCGGGCCTTTGGCCAGACCTTGCGCAAGCTGGGCTATCGCCTGGTGCTGCTCGACCTGCCGGGTCACGGCGAGTCGCCCGCCATCGAGGGCGAGCTGACACTGGGCCGGCTGCGTGAGCTGCTCGCCGGTTTCCTCGACACGGAGAAGCTGGAGCGGCCAGTGCTCGTGGGCCACGGACTCGGCGGATGGCTCGCCGCGCTCGTGGCGCTGGACCGACCGGAAGCCCTGCGCGTTCTGGTGTTGATCGAGCCTGACGGCATTGCGCCGCCCGGACCCGATGATCCGCCGCGGGTGCCGACCTCGCGCAAGCAGTGGCGGGCGGTTCTGCGCAAGGCCAATCCGCGCAACCGCGAGCGCACCCTTGGCAACGGTGCGCTGGATGCGCTGCTCGAGCGCAGTCGCAAGATCGGACTGGAGGGGCTGTACGCCTCGGCGCGGCCGGGTGATTACATCGGAGGGAGCCGACTGGCCGGGCTGCAGGTGCCGCTGGCGCTGATCTGGGGCGAGGAGAACCTGCTCGACCCGCCCGCGGATGGGCGGGCGCTGGCCGCCCAGGTGCCTGGGGCGCGATTCAGGGTCGTGCCCAAGTCCGGGAGCGGCCCCTTTGTCGTGCGACCGGCCTCGACCGCGCGGGTGATCATCGAGGTGCTGGCCGCACTGAAAAAGGGGACGGAGGCTGCCGAGTGACCCAGCGCCTGGACGATCTGGCCACGCCGGCGTTGCTCGTGGAGCGCGGGCGCCTGCAGGCCAACCTACGCTGGGCCGCAGAGCTGACCCGCGACGCCGGCGTGCACCTCCGTCCCCACATCAAGACCCACAAGTCGCCGGACCTGGCGCGGCTCCAGCGCGAGCAGGGCATCGCGGGCATCACCACCGCTACCGTGGCCGAGGCCGAGGTCTTTGTCGGGGCCGGCTTCGACGACGTGTTCATCGCGTACCCCATGGTCGGCGAGGCGCGAATCGGGCGTCTGCTCGCGCTCGGCCAGCGAGCGCGGGTCGCCTGCGGCGTGGATCACGCGGACCAGCTGGCACCGCTCGACCGGGCCGCCGGCCGGAAGGGCGTGTGCCTCGAGGTCGTGCTGGAGGTGGACAGCGGCCACCATCGCTGCGGCCTGGCGCCCGGGCCGGAGCTGGTCGATCTCGGCCGCGAGGTGGCGGCCCGCGAGCACCTGTCGCTGCGCGGGGTGTACACCCACGCCGGCCACGCCTATACCGGAGAGTCGCCGGAGGCGATCGCCGGGATCGGCCTCGCCGAGGGCCGCATCGCAGTGGAGGCGGCGGATCTGCTCCGGAAGGCGGGTCAGGCCATCGAGACGGTGAGCGTGGGCTCCTCGCCCACGCTGCCGCACTGTGCCGCGGTTTCGGGAGTCACCGAGGTCCGGCCGGGCAACTACGCTCTGCGCGACGCGACCCAGGTCGCCCTGGGCGCGGTCACGGCCGAGCGCTGTGCCCTGACCGTGCTGGCCACGGTGATCACGGTGCACGGGGACCGCTGCGTGCTCGATGCCGGCAGCAAGGTCTTGAGCCAGGATCGACCCGCGCCCGGGGGCAGGCCGCTGGCGCGGCACGGCCTGTTTTCGGACCGGCCCGGCTGGACCCTGGCGCGGCTGTCCGAGGAGCACGGGGTGGTGCTGCTCGCCGAGGGAGCGGCCCGGCCGGCCGTGGGCGAGCGCGTGCGCTTCGTTCCGAACCACGCCTGCGTGGCGGTCAACCTGGCCAGCGAGCTGGTACTCGTCGAGGGCGACGAGGTGCTCGAGCACTGGCCCGTGGCGGCCAAGGGGCGCTAGCCCTTGACAGATTGAGCAGTCCTCGGCTCATTCGTTCGTATTCTCCAGCACTTCGAAACGGGCACGTTTCCCGCCCTGGCCACGAGTGACGGGATCTTGACGGGGTTCTTGCTCGGCCGGGCCGTCGAGAAGGGCCACGGCGTCGGTGTGTACGGATGGGCTCATGTGTGAATAACGAAGGGTCATTGCCAGCCCGGCGTGCCCGAGCAGCTCTTGAATCGCCTTGAGCGGTACGCCCCGCATCGCAAGGTGACTCGCGAAGGTATGACGTAGCGTGTGCGGCGACACGTGGCGCAGGCCGGCTCGACGACAGCAGCGCTTGAGGGCCTCGCGCAGTTGCCAGGTCTGTATGCCGCTCCCGTCCTCGTTGCAGAACACCAGCTCGCCCTTGAGGTGTCGGTGCGCCTGCAGCACGTCGCGTACCAGGCCGGACATCGGTACGGTTCGGTGCTGGTTACTCTTGGGGCTGGAGTAGGTGCCGCGCCACTCGCTGCGCCGGACGTGAATCAGGCCGGCCCTCAAGTCGGTATCTTCCCAGCGCAGGGCTCGAGCCTCGCCGCTGCGCAGGCCGGCCCGCAGCAGCACAACGATCAACGGGTAGAACTCGCCCTCGCGCTTTGCAGCGGCGAGCAGGCGATCGGCCTCGTCGAAGTCGAGGAAGTCAAACCCCGCGGGCTGCAGGCGCAGCAGTTGCACCTTGGGCACGTGCTCGATGATTCCCCAGTCCTCGGCCGTGGCAAGCAGCTTGCGCAGCACCACGAGCAGGTTGTTGACAGTCTTCGGCGCTAGGCCCTCGTCGAGGCGCCCGGCCGCGAACTTGGCGATCGCTGCCGAGTCTATCTCGTCGAGGCGTAGCTTGCCCAGGGCGGGGAGCAGGTGCACGCGTAGCCCGCTCTCCTTTGCCGCGACGGTGGCGAGCTTGTTGTGCGGCACCGCGTAGTCTCTGAGCCATATCGGGGCGAAGTCAGTCAGGGTCGGCACCTCCCTTCCGTCGCCGTAGCTCGTCGAGGTCAATAAGCCGTTCAGGGCGTCGAGGTGCATCTGCGCTTCGATGCGCTCGGCCTCGCGCTTTGGAACGGCCGGCAGAACCCGTCGAACTCGGCGACCGTGTGCGGTGAAATCGATCAACCACTTTCCGTCTTTGCGCTTGCGCGGCATGGGGCCTCCCCGCCGGCTCGCGCACCTCCCGCAAGAACTGTAGCAGGTCGGTGCGACATATGCGATAGAGGCGATCGCCGACCCGGTGTGCCGGGAGCTTCCGCGCGGCGAGCAGTCGGTACACGTGATCACGGCTCACGCGTAGATAGTCCGCCACCTCGTCGGGCGTGAGCATCGCGGGCAGGTCGGCGCTCACGTCAACCCATCCCCGCAGCGAGGGCCTGCGCTCGCGCATCCGGGCCGCGTGCGTCCAGGTCGGCGAGGGCCCAAGCCGTGCCGTCTCTCACTGTGATGCTCCTCGCTCGTGTCGCCGCTCCACTTTTACCCGTTTCTGCTGCTCGCAGGACTGGCAATCATCGGCCTGCTCGCCCTGTGACCCGTCCGTTTCGGCGATCGGCGTTTCTGGCGTGCTAGGAGTCCGGGGAGCGGGGCCCCGTCGAGCTTTCCGAAGTGCTCGGCGACGGCTCTCGTGCTCGGCGTCGGTCTCGGGTAGAGTCTCTCCCGGGCGATACGGATACAGCGGGCAGGCTGTCGCCGTGCAGCGGGCAACCTCTGCTCGCTGCCAGCCCATGCACTCAAGGCAGAAAGCGGCGATCGCTGCCTTGCGCGAGCGGCCCGTGCACGCTTGCCGATACCACCCGCGCAGGTGCCGCGGTATCTGCTTCAGCCGCGCCCGCTGCGCCCCGATCAAGTCGTCGGTTGTCATGCTCCGCTCCTTTCGTCGGCGATTGCTTTCAAGCAGGATTCGATTTCACCTTCCGTTTCATAGCCAGCAGCCCAGGCCTCGCCGATGTAGCCCTGTGCGAGTTCTCTGTCTCCGTGTCCGCACTCCAGAGCTAGATCTCGGATCTGCGAACTGACCGCATCTAGATCGGGTACTCCACTAGTAGACTCCCTAGAAGCTGTTCTAAGAAGGCCATCCTGCGGACCTTGGATCGCATCTGGCGCGCATGAATACTGGCTATCGTAGCTCTCGGACGGGGTTGAATCCTTGCCCCCTGCCCGGTCAACTTGATTGCCCCCTGCCCGGTCAAGCCCAGGGTTGCCCCCTGGGGGGGCAGGCTTGCTCTTGCGTTTTCGCTTTCGCTTCCGCTCTCGTTCCCTGCGCCTGTGGGCGAGCCATGCCTCGTAGCTCCATGAGCGTTTCCAGTCACTCGGTTTGACTTTCTCGGCGTCTAGTAGGAACGGTTTGATGTTGACCTTGAGCGGCCGACCGCGCCCGCGCTCGACATTTTCCTCCCCAAATACACCGACGATCTTCTGTGTTGCGGTCTCCCGTTTGATTCCGGGTCGCCGAACACCTTTGGTCAACTCCTCAATCCAATTTGCGCTAACCTCGAAGTCGGTCTTACCGCCGAAACGGTATTCATGCAGCAGTATGCTCGCCACCACGTGACCGCTCGGGCCTCCCCGCTCAAGCGCAAGCGCCTCCATCTGCGGCGTGACGGGGAAGTGGTGATGCCCCCTAGATCGGAATCCGATCCGGCGCTTCACTTCTTTTGGCTTGCCCTCTGTCACGCGCAAACATCTCCCCGCGCACCGCGCCCCGGTGCGCTCGCTAACTTGACTGCTCTGATTAATCGGCAGATACTACAGGTCGACTACTCCCGCAGACCTAGCCGACAGTGCCCCGCGCTTTCGCGGGGCTCATTCGTGATCGTCCTCCCCCTGGTTGGCGTCGAGAACCTCCTCGATTCGATCTAGGGCGCTACGGTAGCGCTCAATGAACCGATCGGTTACCCGCGGTACCCGGCCGCGCTCATAGCGGCAGACCTCTGCGGACAGGATCCCACTCGCTGCGGAGATCGCGCCCTGGGTGACGCCGAGCCGTCTCCGCCGGGCCACGAGAGGCGCGAGCCGCTCCCACCCCGGCGGCGGGATCGGGACTCCGCATTGCGGTGCGTGCGTTGCGTTGCGGTCCATCTAGCCTCCCCGGCGGCATTGCCGCCTAGTAATGGCAAAGGTAAGGGGACAAGGGTGTGTCGGTCAAGGCGAGCCGCCGGCGTTCCAGTCCGTTCTGCCCACAATACCTGATTTTTCACTTTTCTTGAAATTGGTAACTGGATAGGCATACAGCGAAACCCCGGGAGACACTTTTTTTCTTTCGTGCAAGCGCCAAGGGCCGCTAGATTGCCGGCCACGATGCAAATTATGCACTTACGGATGCAAATCCGCTGTACCCGCCGGTTATTGCTACGAATTCAGAGGCAGCCAGAAACGCTTTTGAATTAATGAGTGATCGCGGCGAGTTAGAGCACCATTAGATCATGGTACACTACAAGGCGGAGAAGATTCCGTTGACCCAAGCCGAACAGGTCGACCAGGTTATCCACATCAGCCTCTCTTTCGGCTGCGCTTGGACTTGTCCGCGGCCTCGGTCCGGTCAAGCGCGTCTGTTAGTAGCGCGCGCAGCGCAGCGGTCCGTGTGATCTTCACCGGGATGCCTTGCGCATCGGCCTGCCGCTGCAGCCGCTTCGCGTGGCGGTCAATCCGCTTGAGTAGTTCCTCGGACAGTCGAAACTGACTCGGTGTCGTGGCCATGTTCTCATCTCCCATGATCTCGTCGAAGTCATCGGCCAGGGCGTCGGCCCGGTCTTTCAGCTCCGGGTGCTCGCGCACAAGGCGCTCAAGGTTGCGCCGCGCCTCGCGCACGGCGTCCAGGTCGATCGGCTTGCGATTGCTCACGCGGCCACCATGCCGCGAATTTGCTTTGGTCCGAAAGGCCGGCCAGCCCGGCTCATGAGTCCGAGGCGGGTCAGCTCGTCGGCCACCTTGCGCAGCGAAAGGCCCGCGTCGCGCAGGCGGCGGGACTCGGCGATCGTGTCCTGCTCGGCCTCGTTCTCGACAAGGTGCACGCCGTCGCCGGCCAAGGTGTATCCGTAGGGCAGATGCCGGCTCACGCGCTCACCGCGGCGGGCCTTGGCCTGCAGGGCGGAGCGGGTGCGGGCCTTGATCACGAGCCGTTCGTACTCGCCGAAGGCGTCAATCATGCGGCGCATGAGCACCTGTGTCGGGTCGTCGCCCTCGGTGCCCTCGCCGGCTGCGCTCACGATGCGGGCGCCCTTGCGGGCGATCGCGGCCTCGGTCATTGCCATGAGCAAGGAATCCCGCCCGATGCGATCCCGCTTCGCCACGAGCAGCACGTCCCCACGGCCCAGGGCGTCGATCGCGGCGAGCAGTCCCGGCCGCTTGTCCAGGCCGGCCGCACCGCTCACTCCCTCGTCGGAGAAATCGCCGGCCAGGATCCAGCCCTCGCGCTCGGCAAGAGCTTGGCAGGCGTCGGCCTGGGCGTCGAGCCCATGGCCCTGCTCGGCCTGCTCAGTTGTGCTGCAGCGACGATAGGTCAGCGCCCGGGTCTCGGTGGTGTTCATTGCCTCGCCCTCCTGTGTTCTCATGATTCCAGTGTAGCTACAGTGTAGGGCGTTGTCAAGCGAAAAGTGTTCCCAACCGACCGGATGGGAACAAAGGCGGGTGTCTCACGGTGTCTCTACAATGTAGGGTCATGTAGTATACTCTGCCCCGGCGGCCTGGCCTGTCGCGGGGCTGGGCTCGCTGTAGCGCCTCGAATCCTCCGACCCGGCCTGCACACCGCGCCAGTGTCCGATCGTGGCTTTGTCGGCGCCTAGGGCAGCGACACGGCGTCGCTGAGCCGAGGGCTTGAGCGAATCCACGCCGGCCGGGACCGCATCAGCGCTAACTTGCAGCAGAGGGCGGTGCATGTCTGGATCCTGTCCGTCTCGGCTGGTTGATCTTGGTCGGCCGATCGGCGGGGCTTTTTCGGGTCGCGCCCAACCCCTCAGATCTGAATCCGCACCCCCGATCCTCTGGCTCTTTGGCGTGCCAATGGTGCTCTCATGGCGCTTTCAGCGGTGTGCCCTTACTGAGCATTTGTGCCCCTTTGTGCCCTTTGCCGCGCTCGGCCGGGCACCCGAATTGCTGTGCGCTTTCGTGCCATGTGTCCCTTGCTGTGCCCTTTTGGGCCGCGCGGGGGCTGCTCTTTATTGCGCGCCCGCTGGCTCAGAACCGGCCCCGTCCGTGCTTTCGTGGGTTACTTGTGGGCTGAAAACGGTCGCCGCCTTGTTAGGTTCTTGTAATGATCGCGGGCTGGCGTTTTCGGCCCCTCAGATCTGAAACCACAGGCCAGATCCCCTGTTTCTTTTCGTGCCATGTTTCCTTTTGTTTCCTTTGCCCGCTTTGTCCGCATTGGGGCCATGTCCGCTTTGTCCGCTTTCAGATCGTGGCGGGTGCGCGACCGGTACCGGCTGCGCTAGCACATCTCGATCGACTGCGTATCCCACCATCTACAGCTTCCGGCAGCGCTTGCGACGATTTGAACCGCGCGACGAACAGAACGCCCGAGTCATGTCCCACCATCTACAGCTTCCGGCAGCGCTTGCGACGCCGAGCTGGCATCCGCGTACGACGACCTGCGGGTGTCCCACCATCTACAGCTTCCGGCAGCGCTTGCGACTTCCGCGTCCACCACCGCCGTATCTGTGCATCCGGATCATGTCCCACCATCTACAGCTTCCGGCAGCGCTTGCGACTCCAGACTTGTAGCTAATACCTCCCGGTACAGAAATGGTCCCACCATCTACAGCTTCCGGCAGCGCTTGCGACCTTCTCGCGCCACGGTTCCCGATAACCATCTCCGCAGTCCCACCATCTACAGCTTCCGGCAGCGCTTGCGACCTCGGGGGTGTAGTGATCGCAGTAGTACTCTACCGAGTCCCACCATCTACAGCTTCCGGCAGCGCTTGCGACTCTAGGCCACACTTAGGGCACGCCATGATCCCCTCCCTGTCCCACCATCTACAGCTTCCGGCAGCGCTTGCGACCCTGTGGGCAGTCCTGCGCCCGGAGGTGCTCGGCTCGCAGTTGTCCCACCATCTACAGCTTCCGGCAGCGCTTGCGACGCGCGCAATCCACCACCAGCCCGGCTTGTCCGGTATCATGTCCCACCATCTACAGCTTCCGGCAGCGCTTGCGACCTTGAGTTCCCTCGCCCGTCAAAGATCGACGATAAGGTGTCCCACCATCTACAGCTTCCGGCAGCGCTTGCGACCGGGCTGACTCGGGCATGACCGATCCCGAGTAGTGCTCGCAGTCCCACCATCTACAGCTTCCGGCAGCGCTTGCGACCCTGCACCGGGTCGTATCACGCTCGTCCAGCCGTGTGTCCCACCATCTACAGCTTCCGGCAGCGCTTGCGACGGCACAGTCCGAGCAAGACAATGCACGGCATCCCTGAGTCCCACCATCTACAGCTTCCGGCAGCGCTTGCGACTGTAGCCGCCAACTCCGTTCTGGTCCACGTCTCCACGGTCCCACCATCTACAGCTTCCGGCAGCGCTTGCGACAGCGCCTCTTGATCCGCTTGCGATGTCGCGTCGTTGGATAGGCTCTTTCGAGCGGGTCCCGTGGAGAGGTGACCGTTGCCCGATACCGGAGTGCTGTTTGACTCTGGTATCAAGTGATTTACGAGCAACATCAGCCACCTGCTCCCCTGCGAGCGGGTCCAGGGATTTCGTCACCACGGCACCGCTCGAATGAACCTCGTTCGCAAAGCGCCCGAGCAATTTATGTTGCCAGTGAGCTGTGCCCCATAATGGGGATTTGGTTCAGGTGGAGTGCATGCTCTCGAAGATGCAAGCATCACCAGCGCGCACGAGGGACTTCACCTGATTGGGGCCAACCTGTAGAAGGCCATAATGCGATGGTAGGGAACCGAGGCTTTGGTGTCAACCCTCTGTAGTGCGAGCCGCGAGCGCCCGCCCGATCTTCGAGTTGACCTCACCCCAGAATCTACCCGAATCCACCCAGACGGCGGGAGAAAAGAAAACGCCTGACGGATCGCGGAATACTGTTCGGCGACCGGTGGTGGCTGCGGATATGGCTTCTTCGAGGATCACTGAATCGGGATCATCGCCTTCAAGAGACGCGGCCGAAGAGCCCTCTTCACCAGACTTGATACTCGGGTCCGTCTCGATTCTCTCCCCTGCGAGCTTTGACAGTGCCTTCTTCAACTGTGTTGTGGTCTTGTACGGCGTGAGCCTGCAGATCTTGCTGTCCTCGGCCTCGGGTTCAAGAATTACGGCAGTTCCTCCAATGGGCCCTTGTAGGGTCTTAGATAGATCCGTTGCCACCATGACAGTTCGTTCGCCCACGGTGCGCTCGAACACCGTCAAGCGGACCGGTGTGTCGCGGCCGGAGATAAACCAGGTGCCGAGGTTCTGTGCTGCATTGATGTCTGCATGCCTCAATCGCAACGTACCTTCATCGGTCAACGTCGCGAATATCTCGCCATCTCCTGTCGGCAGGATAGTCCCAGGTTCAAGGACAACGAGTTGATCTGCCGATAACTCAACTCCCATACGCTGCAGGCGCTTCCCGATCCAATGCGTCTCCGGGTGTTCTGCAAGCGCGGCTGCGTCTGCTTTGGTAAGCGAATGGCAGCGCAAGCCAGGCGCGCCGGTCAATGCATCGAACCGAGACGAGAACGCCGCGGCAGTGCTGGCGACGACTATTGACTCTACCTCGGACTGGAGATCAACGGCCTCCGCTACTGCTCGGTGGGACCAGCGCATGAGCTGGCTGTTCTCTCTTCGAGGGCGATCTGTCTTGAAACGATATCGCACCAAGTCTTCGAGCACGATGATATCCACCGGTTTGAAGCAGGCTCTCCACGCCCCGCTTTTTCGCAAGATGCCCCGTGCAGCCTGGACGATCAGGTCGCCAGTCGTCTTCGTGCGGTCTTCCTTCAGGTGATTGATGTGCTCAAGCAGTGCCTTTGCCACTGTTCCCTGTGCGCGACGATCGAAGCGGCGGACAGACTGACCCGGCCTTGTGTGGCGGTCCCAACGCATGAGTAGTCTTCGGGTTTGCTCAAGGTAGCCGATGTGCCACAGTGATTTTCCGCCGAGGCTGTCCCAGGGGCGAGCGGGATCGTGATACGCTTTCTGCTGCTTTCGCCACTGGCTTATCGCCTGGCCCGCAAGGGTCTCCACGGCGTCGAATAGTGGTTCAACATGGGATCGCCAGCCACTGGGAGTCGCCTGGACGTGATCAAAAAGTTGCCCAAGCTGTCTGTAGTCCCAGGGGAAGGATTCGGCCAACTCCTGTCCTCGCTCCGCAAGCGCAGCCACGGCTTCACTTCGGTCTTTAACTGCCTCGGTGTCAGCGAGGCGCCGCATATCGGCCAGGAAGTTGACCAGCGAGCGAGTGCGATAGAAATCCTGCATAGCTTCCTGGCGTCGCACCAGGGTATCGGGTCCAGGATCTTCGCCTGGTAGTTTGAGCAGGAATGATCGTTCGTGGATCAGAACCAGATCGTCCTCGACTAGAACAGGCCACGACTTTGTTGCGCGCTCGTCGTCGCTCGCCACGAATTCAAACACCGAGCAAGCCGCTGCGCTTCGCACCCCGAGATCTACGGACAAGATCCGTGTCCCTGGCTTTGGGTGTTGGTGTTTCGACTTCTGCCGTACGATGGTTGAAGAGGAAAGGTATCCGCGTATTGAAGCACGCGTCTTCAGGATATCCGGCGTGTTCGGGATGTCCACGCTGATCTTCAAGAAGATCGAGCCAAGGTTACCCGATCGGAGAGCATCGGCATTAACAAGAGAACGTCGGTCAAAGATGAGTGCCGCTCCGCCGATCTTGGCCAGGTGGCGATTAAGGCGATCCTGTGCCAGAAGATCTAGCCCTAGGATGTTCTTCTTCTTGTCTATCGTCACCAGTTCGGCACCCCTGAGCTGTGAAGAGGGTGCCAGTTTGAAATTGGTGTCCTTCGGCTCGTAAATACCGTTGCCGGTTCTGAACAGGAGTGGGACAGTCGCAGCGAAGGTCTTATCATCAGCCTGGTGAAGCTCATATGGCGGGGAATTCGTGTTGGCTGGTGGATCCAGTTCCATGTACCTCGGGTGAAGCACGGCGTCGCCAAATGTGAAGAGCGGTAGTTTGCGGGTTCTTTCAAGGCGTATTTGGAGCCTGTTTCTCGCTGCGAGCCAAGAGACGGGATCGCCGGGATGGTCTGCGAGCGCTTGCTGGTCTGGGTGTGCAAGCCAGTGCAAAACCTCTGCGCCGCCGAATGCCGCTTGGCGCTGCGTCTGCATCTCGTTGACCTGCTTTGTGCGTTCCCCAGGCGGAGCATTCGGGTTACTCCGAAGCCAATCGCGGAGTTCCCGCCAAGATCTGATCTCCCTTGGACCGAGGCGGTAGTTACTTTCCTCGGTCCAGAGGGCGAAAGAGCGGAGAGTCTTCTCCCGGTCTGCCTCGAATGCATGAATACTGTCTATCAGGTCGCCGAATGATTCGCCGTGCTGTTCGACCTGACACAGTCCGTCCTCCATTTCGGCGTACTTCGCTCGCACACGGTGCCCCCAGCTCTCCCATGAGTTCATGTGGGCAACGGCCAAGGCGAAGGCCATTCGCTCCAGTTCTGATAGAGCGCTTCGCTGGCTTGGGATGATTTTTGAAGTAAATGATTCCGTAATCGGTAGCACTCCTAGTCCCCGGAGGCGGGCAAGGGCAGCACTATCGCCGGAGGCGGCTTCTTTCGCTCTCGTGACATGGGTAATAAGCGCCTCGAACCAACTCTCATCCTGCTTTCGGTAAAGGCGAATCCAGCGCGGCGGACTGCCGGTCGGCCGTAGCAGTTCGGGTGATAGCTTGAGCTTGTTCTCGACCTCTTGCCTGACTTCCTCTGTTGGGCTCTCGGTGTGCTTGAGCAACCACTCCCATTTTTCCAGTTCTTCGAGTTTCTTCAGGCCTCCCTCGGACTTCGGATCGCAGAGGGGGCTGTGAAATGCCCTGGAGTCCTGTGCCGTGCCAGTGTTCGGCTTATCGTGGCTCTTCACGATCAGACGGTACAACACCTGGAGGTCGGGCAGGGCCTGCTCGATTGTTGGAACATCCACACTGTTGTAGTGCAGGCGGGCTATGAGGTCACTGCGCCAATCGTCTGCACCGCGCACGGACTCGTTGCCGTCCGGGTCAGGCAATAGAACATCTCCCTGCCGCATCTCTAGGAGCAGTCGTTCGTACCCAGCGACCATGCGGTTGACGATCTCGTGCGTGTCCCAGAGGGCCCGTCGAATCGCGATGGAATCAGCGTTCGAATCCCTCGGCACGATTAGCTTCAGCTTGATCGCTCTGACTGGCATGTCCCCCTCCCAAATGTATGCCGAGAGGATACCTGCTGCAGCCAGGCCAGTCTAGATCGCAGCGGAATTCGTCCAGCACCACTTCGCAGAAGCGACGCCCGTATCAAGATTGCGCAGATTGGCCAAGTCAGATCTGCTGATCTGCTGTATCAAGAGCCAGAAACAGACCCGCCCGATCGCCCGCCTCGTTGACTACCTTGATCATTGGATCGCCTCGTACCTTGCCCGCGTTGATTGCCTCGGCTAGACAGAACACGCCGCAGAATGGCAGGCCGTCGACCAGGAGATACGCGCGTTCGTCAACCTCGGCCCTATGGTTAGGACCGGAGCAACGGAGCGGACCATTCAGATCTGAGGGCCGTTCCATCCTGGCCACCGCCGAGCAATGTTCGGCCTGGGCTCGCAGGCGTCGGGCCTCGCCGCGGATCGCATCGGGGCCCTTGCGAACTAGCTCCCGTTGTCGCTGCTGGCCGCGCGCCCTGGACACAGCAGCAGCGGGGTCAAGGCGGATCTCTCCGCGCTCTACCAGGTCGACCAGCTCGGGCACGCCGCGCTTGAGCAGGCCGCGCGCGTTGGACACCGCGCCCTGTGAGACTCCATACAGCTTCGCTGTGCCCTCGATACTCAGATCTGAGCGTGCCGCCTTGAGCGCACGCTGGCCAGGAGTCAGGGGTTTAACGTGTGCCATCGGCTACCGCTCCTTTCGAGGCGAAGATTAACTGCCGGATGCCGGCGTCGAGGTACTCGCGCCCCTTCCGCCGGATCAATGCGTGGCCCACCTCGTCGGCCAGGGCGTCAAGGGCCTCGGGCTTGAGCGAGCCGAGCACCAGGTCGAGAAAGATCCGCTTGCCCTGCTCGCGCTCCTGCTCGGGCAGCGCGGCCAGGAACACCTCGGCCAGGTCGCGCAGGAAGGGCAAGGCGTCGGCGACGGTGAGAGACTTGAGCCCGACTGCAAGGGCTAGCGCTTCAGAGTTGGGTTGCATCGTTTGTCCTTTCAGATAGGCCGAGAGTAAGCCACACCGCACCGGGGCCAGCAGAGTCGGGCAGCTCTGCGAGCAAGGCTAGGGCCTCGGTCGCGGGCAGTTCGGTGGATTGCAGGGCGTCGGCAGGCGCACCCGGTCGGGCCCAGCATCGAGCACGGCGATCGCTGCGGCCGGGCCCACGTCCCGGGCAACGCAGGCGAGGCGGGCAAGCTCGGCCTGGATAGCTTCACGGATCGTCGCTCGCATGCTCACGTCTCTCCGGCCCGGATAGGGCCGGATCTGAGTGACGGGATCTTGACGGGGTTCTTGCCGGATCGTGCCGATTCCTGCCCTTCGGTGCGCATCGCATCTTGCCGTGTTTCCCGCGTGATTGTGGGGAGGTGCGCGAAACGGCTGCGTTTACGCGGATCACGGGTGTAAGATGCGCTAGCCCTTGACAAATCAGCCTGCGCGGGGCTAGAGTCCGTCAATCATTCGGCGGGCTCGCAGGGCTCGCGGAGAAAAGGAGATCGAGGATGAGCTGGACTCGGCGCGCGGTGATTGCGGCGATGGCGCTGGCCGTACCCCTTTGCCTTGGATTTGCCGGATGCGGCGATGACGAGGACTACGCCTGCGACACGGCCTGCTTGGATCTGGCCGATCGCTGGGATGACTGCACGCTGGACTTCGGTGTCCTCCCCGACTCCTCGGGCAGCGAGTCCTCGGTGCGCGACAACTGCATCTCCAAGCTGGGCACCGCCAACGAGATTGCCTCGGAGGAATCGGCCAAGCTCGCGGTGTGCGAGAAGCTCTCCTCCACGATCCGCGGCGTGTACTGCTCGGATCTGCAGCAGCGCGTCAGCAGCGCCAGTCCGACCACCTGGCTGGATGTGATGAGGGCGGTTTACGAGTAACCGCCGCCCGTCTTCGCGGATCCCCTATCTAGCCTAAGATCACCCTCTAACAGGGCGTTTTTTCTATGCGCTGCGTTGGCCGTGCGCCTGCGGAAATGCTATTCTTGTCTGAAATGGCAGGTACGCGGTCCATGTTGCTGACACTGCTCTCGGGATTGATCCTGGTCCACGGCGCCCACGCCGCCGAGGAGGAGCCGGGCGGCGAACCCAAGTCAGAGGAGGAGCCGACCGGCGGGGAGGACCCGGATGAGTCCGGGGAGGATTCCTCGGACAAGGACGCTCCCAAGTCGGACGATGGTGCAGGGGACGGGCCTCCGGTGCTGGAGGAGGGGAGCTACGAGGAGATCGAGGCCTCGGAGTCGCTGCCCGCGCTCGAGGAGCCGCCAGCGAGCGAGGATCCGGCCCCGCCCTCGGAGATGCCACCGCTGGAGGAAGCGCCCCCCGTGGGCGGCGAGCCAGCCCCGGAATCTTCGGAGCCGGCCGGCAGCGAGCCCCGCGAGGAGGCCGACGAGGAGCCGGCCGCTGCGCAAGAGGAGGAGCCCGCAACAAAACGCCCATTCATCAAGGGCGAGCTCCTCGACGTGGGTGAGCTCGATTTGCTGGGCATGCGAAGCAGGGCCGGCGCCAGGGTCGGGTACCGCGCGATCAGTCACGTGCATTACGCCACGGTCGAGCCCGGCGTGGACCTGCGGATCAGCAAGTTCCGTCTGGGCGTGTCCGCACCGCTCAACATCGAGATCTGGGACGGCAGCGAGGGCCTGGTGAGCCTGGATGTCGGCACCGGCAAGGAGCCGAAGCCCAAGATCCAGGGCTTCGATAACGCCGGCACCATCCGCGGCGAGGACTGGGACCACTGGCGGGACTACTTCAGGCTGCTGCGCTATGCCTCCTGGGGGCGCAAGGAGGACAACTTCCACATCAGCGTCTCGCAGGCCAAGGCGGGGAGCATCGGCCACGGCACGATCATGAAACGCTACCTGCCGCAGGTCGATCTCGACAGCGTGCGGCTCGGAGCGCAGTTCGACACCTATGCCGACTGGCTCGGAGGCTTCGAGTTCTATACCAACGACATCACCAACTGGAACATGCTCGGCGTGCTCGGCTTCATCAAGCCGCTGGCGCCCTTCATGGAGCACTACCTGCCGCGCAGCCTGTCCATCGGAGTCAGCTTCGCAACGGATTTTCACGCGCCGCGGAGGCTGCTCACCGAGACCATCACCTCGAACGTGCTGGACACCACCACTGGCCAGTACCTCAGCTGGGACGTGATCACGCTCGACACGGCGGTCAACGAGACCTTGCCCGAGGTTGATCGTACGGCCCGGGTCTACATCTGGGGCATCGACACGGAGCTGAAGGTGGTCAAGACCGAGACCACCGACATCAAGTTGTATGTCGACTACTCCTCGATGATCGACGCGGGCTCCGGCTTCACCGGTGGAGCTCTGTTCCGGCTGAACTTCGGCGACGAGTCGATTCACGCCCTGCGCCTCCGGGGCGAGGTGCGGTACTTCACCGGCAACTACCGGCCGGCGTACTTCGACAGCTTCTACGAGATCGACAAGTGGCAGTACCTGACCGGATCGAATCGCTACGCGGGGAACGGCGATCCGCCGCGAACCAAGTACGACGCGATCACCTCGTCCGACTCCGATGGGCATTTCGGCTACTTTCTCGAATTCGGCTACTCGCTGGTCGACAAGATTTCCTTCGGCGGCTCGCTCGAGGGCCATACGCCGGACGAGCAGTACAATCTGATGCTCAGCCTGTCCGTGCCGTGGCTCGACTACCTGCGCATCGCCGGCACGTACCAGAAGCGCCACTTCAGCGACTTCTCCACGGTATTCGGTTTCCAGGACAACGACTGGCTCACGGCGCTGGTGCGGATCAAGATCCTGCCGGTGCTGTATGTCAACGGTCAGGCGGGCTATCTGTGGCGCCTCAACCGGGAGAAGATCGGAGCCGGCGCGGACCGGGGGCTGCCCGGCCGCGACTATGGGCTGTACCAGGGTCACTGGGATCTGCGGGCCTGGCTTGACATTGCCTACGAATTCGAGATCTAAATAGAGGGCAGAAGGGGGGCATGGCGGTGACTCCACATTCTCTTCATGGAATACTGGAGGAGGCGGTCGATGACCTGGTCACCGACGGCGCGCGGCGTCTGCGTCGAGTTTTCGGCGAGGGCGCCGATGCCGTGGTAGAGGAGATTCACAGCTTGACCTCACGGGTCGACGAGCTGGTGACCATGGAACTGCTGCAGGCCCCCCGTCGCCGCGGCCGGACGAAACGGCTGCTCAAGCTGCGCGACCTCGAGCGCAAGGTCGAGTCTGTCAAGGCCAGCATCGACGAGATGGTCGAGGATCCCGAGGGTAGGCCGCGGACCGGCCGGCGGGGTCGGCGGCCCAAGCCACCGACCTGCCTCGTCGAGGAATGCGGGCTGCCGCAGGAGCGCGACGGGATGTGCAAGGCCCATCTGGCCGAGTACGAGGAGGCGCGGCAGGAGCTCTCGCCGAAGGTGATTCGCCGGAAGAAGGAGTAGCGCGCCTGCGGCGCGCGTCATTGGTCGTTGGCCCATCGGCCCCCAATAACCAACAACTTGTAATCAACAACGTCGCCGGTCGCAGGCCGGCGACTACTCCAGGTCCTTCAAGTTCGCCTCGATCTTATCGATCTCGGCCTGGGCCTCGTCCAGGATGCGCCGCTCCTTGTCCACGATCTCGGGCGGCGCGTTGCCGGTGAACTTCTCGTTGGCCAGCTTGTTGCGGCTGCGCTCGGCCGTGGCCTGCGCTTTCCTTAGGGCATTGCCCAGCCGCTCGCGCTCGGCGTCGAGGTCGATGATGCCCTCGAGTGGGTTCGCTACCGTTCCGAAAGTCGTTACCGTGGTCGCAGCGGGCTTCGGCAGTTCGAGGTCAACAGCAGAAGTGAGAGTTGTGAATGCCATGTCTTCGATGATCTGGCTGGTGATATTTGCGACGCTGTATGCGAAAGCGTCGTTTGCCGCGAAAGAAGTCGCGATCTGCATCGTCGGTGACAGCCCGTAACTCGAGCGGTGATTCCTGATTGCACGAATGACTGTCTTGTCCTGCTCGATGTAGGCCTCTGCCTCCTCGTCGATCAGATCCGGTAGCGCCTCGGGCCACGCCGCGCGGATCAGTGCCTCGCCGGGCTTTGCCGCATCCGCCAGCTTCCCGAACAGCTCGCGCCGCGGTGCCCGTTCGGCCAGCAGCCGCCAGATCTCCTCGGTGATGAAGCAGCCCACCGGCTGCAGCAGTCGCAGAACCCGGTCGAGCACGTAGGCCAGCACGCGCCGCGCCACGGCGGCGTCGCGCGGATTCTCATCCTCGCGGCGCAGGCGGAACTTGGTCAGCTCCACGTACCAGGCACAGAACTCGTCCCAGGTGAACTCGTAGATCGTGTGCGCTGCATCGCAAAACCGGAACGACTCGAATTCGGACGTCATCCTGTCGATGGTTCTGGCGAGGCGGGAGAGGATCCATCGGTCCTCGAGTCCCAGATCTTCTCGCTGGAGCTCCTCGGCCACGGCCGTGCCGTCCTCCAGTTGCATCATGCAGAAGCGCGCCGCGTTCCACACCTTGTTCGCGAAGTTGCGTCCGGTCTCGAAGCGCTCGGGCCACAGACGCAGGTCCTGGCCCTCGGTGGTCATCGTGGCCAGGGTGAAGCGGATCGCATCGGCGCCGAAGCCGTCGTAGTGGTTGCCGTCGATACCCGTGCCGCCGCCGATCATCACCAGCGGGTCGATGCCGTTGCCCTTGGACTTGGACATCCGCTCGCCGTGGCGGTCGAGGATCGTGCCGTGGATGTACACGTGCTCGAAGGGCTCCTGCTTCATGAAGTGCTCGCCCATCATCACCATCCGGGCGACCCACAGCGCGATGATCCCGCGGTCGGTGACGAGCAGGTCGGTGGGGTAGTAGTAACCCACGTCCGGCGAGTCGTCGGGCCAGCCCATGGTGGAGAAGGGCCATAGCTGCGAGCTGAACCAGGTGTCGAGCACGTCCGGATCCTGCGTCAGCTTCGAACCGCCGCATTCGGGGCAGCTCGTCGGGTCTTTGAGCTCGCAGATCTGCTCGCCACAGTCGTCGCAGGTCCAGATCGGGATGCGGTGGCCCCACCAGATCTGGCGGCTGATGCACCAGTCCGGCGTGCTGTCGAGCCACTGGTGATAGGTGTGACCCCAGCGCTCGGGATGGAACTTCACCCGGCCCGACCTCTCGGCATCGCGCGCCAGCTCGACCAGCGGCCGCATCTTGACGAACCACTGGCTCGAAAGGAAGGGCTCCACGGGCTGGTGTGTGCGGTAGCAGTGCGCCACCGAGTGGCGCATCGGCTCGAACTTGGCCAGCAGGCCCCCGGCCTCGAGATCCTGGACGACCTTCTTGCGCGCCTCGAAGCGGTCGAGGCCGGAATAGGGCCCTGCGTTCTCGTTCAGCGAGCCGTCGGGCTGCATGATGCTGATCCGCGGCAGGGAATGGCGGTTGCCGATCTCGAAGTCGTTGGGGTCGTGCGCCGGGGTGACCTTGAGGCAGCCCGTGCCCTCGTCCATCTTCACGTAGTCATCGGCGATCACCGGGATCGGCCGGTCGAGCAGGGGCAGCACCGCGGTTTTACCGATCAGGTCCTTGTAGCGCTGGTCATCGGGGTGCACGGCCACGCCGGTGTCGCCGAGCATGGTCTCGGGTCGCGTGGTCGATACCGTGACGAAGCGCCCCTCCTCGCCCTCGATCGGATACTTGATATCCCACCAGCCCGCGTCTACTTCCTCGTACTCCAGCTCGTCGTTGGAGAGCGCCGTCTGCAGTCCGCAGGACCAGTTGACCAGCCGCTCGCCACGGTAGATCAGACCTTGCTTGTATAGCTCGACGAACACCGTGCGTACGGCACGGGACAGGCCCTCGTCCATGGTGAAGCGGGTGCGGGTCCAGTCGCAGGAGCAGCCGAGCTTCTTCAACTGCTCGATGATCGTGCCGCCGTGCTTGTCCTTCCAGGCCCAGATACGCTCGAGTAGCTCCTTGCGGCCAATATCGTGGCGCGTCTTGTGCTCGGTGCTCCAGAGGTTCTTCTCCACCACGGCCTGGGTTGCCACGCCGGCGTGGTCTGTGCCGGGCAGCCACAACGTCTCGCGGCCACTCATGCGCATGAAACGGATCACTATGTCCTGCAGAGTGTTGTTGAGGGCGTGGCCCATGTGCAGCACGCCGGTGACATTGGGCGGCGGAATGACGATGGTGTATGGCTTCTTTTTTGGGTTCGGGTTGGTGCCGAAATGGCCGTTTTGCTCCCACCAGGCGTAGATCCGATCCTCGACCTGCTTTGGATCGTATTGTGTCGGTAGCGCGGTGCTCATTGCTCTGTGGTCCTCTCGTGTCCGCGCGCGACTCCCGCGCGCGATGGCCGGGCAGGGTAGCGCAGGGGAGTGGCCAGGTCAAGAATCTAGTGTGATCTCTGGTGTGTGCCGCTTGCGGTGCGGTGTTTTTTGCCAAACCGAGAGTAATTCGTCGCAGAGCAACAGTCTGTGCCGAACCCACCCTCGATTCACCACAACCTGCATGCTGTCGATGGCCTTGCGCTCAAGAAATGAAGACGGGCGGAGTAGAAATGGCCTCTTTTCCGCGACAACTACAGACGAATCCACCAGCTCGATCACCGAACTCGGTCATTT
>Ga0272442_10000403_pt1 | contig 70598 bp, 62 predicted proteins | sample SSMForm2O_FD_200262 | JGI IMG/M metagenome (GOLD analysis project Ga0272442, IMG submission 200262) | Marine sediment archaeal communities from Little Sippewissett salt marsh, Falmouth, MA, United States - SSM-Form-2O | ecosystem: Environmental > Aquatic > Marine > Wetlands > Sediment ...
TTTTTTTTCTTTTTTTTGTTTCTAATAATACGGGTAGTAGCATCTATTATTAATATTCGTGTTAAAAGCATCACATGAATCGCTTTTGTTAAAGCTAATTTTTGTTAATGTGAGTCCCTTATTTTCAAGAAGAGTTAGAATTCCATTTTCGCCATAAAAATATCTTGCTCCAATCGTAAATAAAAACTTTTTATTTGGATTTTTATCAAGAATGTTTTTTATACAGTTACTCATGTTAATATTTCTATTTTTAATAAAATCATCCTGCAGTCCGACATTTGTTACATTATTTAATGATTCTAAGTCTCCTTCTAGATATGCTTTTTCTATATCTTCGGCTAATGTTTTATCTAATATGTCATACTCTTCAATAGTTGAGATCGTATCCTCTAAGATATCAATTTGTGTGGTAAGATTCAGATTGTCAAATATACTGATTTGTTCTACTGGTGTTTTTAGACCATCTAATTCTTTTCCCATGGCCTCAGCAAGGTCCCATATGTATTGATCCAAAAGGGGATTAAAATCAGGGTTTTTTATATCTATACTATTTAGACTCTGTGCAACCACCCATACATCAAAGTTTGAATAGCCTTCAATAGATTGTTCTCTATCTGATAATATATCTCTTAATCTATTTTCAATGTTATCAGGTAAAAGATCCTGTAGGGTTTCATTGGTATTAATTATATAGTATTTGTATAATTCATCTATTTCAATACCGTCAATTTTTGTTTCGGTATATATCATATCGCTTTTGTTAATTGCATTATAAACAACACTTGGTAGTGTCAAGATATTTTTGTATGGTAATTGTACTGAACCAAAAATATATGATGAATGTTTACCCTCAATTCTCCAAAGAAAAGGCTCTGTAACATAAGATATGGGGCTATTGTCGTTATCATCTGGTCCCGTATCTTTATATGTATTAAATATTACATAAATTCCCGCTAAAATTATTATTGTAATAAAGACCAATGATAATGTCTTTACATTTTTTTTTTGGTTTTTCATAAATGTAACTCCATTTATTTTATTATAATACTTTTTGTAACTTAAAAAACTATTCTATTATTATACTTTCCCTATTCACACGAAAATTTTAAGTAATAATTGTATAATATTGAGTATATTAACATCTTTTTAAGATGAGGGAGGTATAAAAAAATGAAAAGATTAGTATCTATTTTTTTGGTGTTGTTGATTACAGCAGTTTCTGTATATGGGCTTGAAATTCAAAATATTGATTCTAATAAAAACCTTGAAAAAAATCATGAGGATAATGATGCAGATATACCTTTATGGAATGTTGGTGATAGCTGGACATATGAATGTGTATTGAATGGTGGAAAAGATGATCTTATAGATTTATATAACATCAAATTTACAAACTTGGAATTTGCTGTAAATGGAGTATTAGCAGATTTTTATAAAACTAGTTTATCTGGTGGTATGTCTGGTTCACTATCGGCAATTGTTCTAGGAATCACTGTATCTGGTTCTCTTAGATCCACAACAATACAAGGTACCGCTTATATAAATAAATCTAGTTTAACTATTGAAAGAATTGAAGATCTTTTAATATCTGGTTATATAAAACCATCTCTTGCACCACAGATAAGTTTTGATTTTATTGGAGACGTATCTTTTTCATATGGCGTAACCCCACTTGATTTTCCAATAAATCGTTACGAGAGTTGGTTTGTGGAAGATATCGGTATTAATATAAATGGTACAGCTGAGCTTGGAACTCTTATTTCTGAGGATGTTGACATTACAATATATATACAACAGCATACAATGGAATGCGAGAAATGGGATAATATAAATGTTAATGCTGGAAATTTTGATGCTTTGAAAATAATTCAGACAGATCCTTACCCTTTAACAGAAGAGGAACACAGTATTTGGTTTTCACCAGAAGCTGGAAACGTTGTGAAAGTTGAGAGCAGAGAGGTTCCTTTTTCGTGGGGTGGATGGGGCTATTATGATTTTGATATGAAACTACTGTCAACAACATTTGAGCCAACGTCAAATCCGCCGAGTGTCCCTGAGAAACCTGATGGACCAGAGGTTTTAGATGTAGGAAATGAAGGTATGTTTGAGTCATCGGCAACTGACCCTGATAATGATATTTTGAAACTTGTTTTTGATTGGGGTGATGGTGAGACGTCTTCTTCAGATTTTGTTCAGTCAGGTGAGATTGTAACTATTAGTCATACTTGGACTACAACTAAAGAAGATCCTTTCATGGTAAAAGTAAAAGCAAGAGATAAATATGGCAAAGAAAGCAGCTGGTCAGATGAATTAGCTGTTAGTGTTATAAATGATCCACCGGAAAAACCTCTAACTCCAGATGGTCCAACAGGTGGTAAGGGTGGTTTATTTGGAAAAACCTATACATATACTACTTCTGCAAATGATCCTAACTTGCATAGAGTTAAATATGGTTGGGACTGGGATGGAAACCTGGTAGTTGATCAATGGACAGCATTTTATGATTCTGGTGAAACAGTTAGTGCTTCTCATAAATGGACTACAAAAGGAGAATATGATATAAGGGTAAAAGCAGTGGATGAATATGGTTCAGAGGGTAACTGGTCTGATCCTTTGAAGGTGTCTATGCCAAAAACAAAGACAGGCCAACCTGGTTTTTTACAAAGACTTACGGATTTGTTACCAATTTTAGAAAAAATAATTGAAAGAATTAGCATTATCCTACAAAATTAAAATATAAAAGGTTATATAGTAATAATGTTCGGTTGATAATACAATAAAATCAAGATATTTACAATAATTATTCTACTTAACAAATAATACTATTTTCTTCTTTTATTAAAATTATTTTCTTATTTTAGTTTACTACCACGAAATATTTAAGTAAACCTAGCGTATTATCCCCATTAACATCTGTTAAATTAGGTGGAGGTATAAAAAAGATGAAAAAAATAATTGCAATATTTTTGATGTTTGTTTTGGTAGCAACAAGTGTTACTGCAATCACTACAACTCAAAACATAAATGAAAATAATGACGCAGATGACTTAACAGAATACAATTATTATGAAGATGAAATTGAATCAAAAGAAAGTATTGAATATGATAAATATGTAGTTACTAATTTTCCGCCTAAATCTGATTATGCGCTGTCTTTGGTGGATCCTGATCCTGAGTTAACGGTTGCCGCTGAAAATCTTCCTGATTCCTTTAGTTGGAAGAGTTTTGGTGGAGATTGGACAACTCCGGCAAAAGATCAGGAAAGCTGCGGTAGCTGTTGGGCTTTTGGTGCACTTGGCGGCATGGAAGCTGCAATAAATATAGCTAAAGGTGATCCCAGTTTTAATGTCGATTTATCTGAGCAATATATTATGGCTTGTTTATCTGCAGCAGGATCTTGTTCAGGTGGATGGATGAGTGAAGCAATTGCATATATTAAATCAACTGATCCTGGATCAACTGGTAATGGAATAAATGGCTGTCCGATAGAGTCATGTCTTCCTTATGAAGCAGTTGACTGGATCTCATGTGATGATAAATGTGCTGACTGGGATTATTATACTACACCACCAGCTGAGGATAATGTTTTATTTCAAATCGCAGATTATGGTGTAACATCTATTAATCCATCTGATCCAGATGACTGGGATCTTCTCAAGAGTTGGGTTTATACATATGGTCCAATTGTTGTAGATATCTATGCATCATCAGGTTGGTCCAGTTTTGGTTGGAGTAATCACAATCCAACTGATGTATATGAAGGAACTGAGACTGGAACATGGACTAATCATGCGCAGGTATTATGCGGATGGGTTGATGATTCATCTGTGCGTAACGGTGGTTATTGGATTTTGAAAAACAGTTGGGGAACCGGTTTTGGTTACGGCGGATTTTTAAATGTTGCGTATGGTTGTCTGATGCTTGGAGATAGGGATGTAACATGGGTTACAACAACTGATTGGCCACAGGCCGAACCGCCTAATCCAAGTTATCCAATTAAACATGTTTATGCTGGATGGGACTCTGATCCTCAATATCCAAAATGTGGTGATGAAATACAATTCAATGATCAATCCCGTGGTCCAGTAGTTCTCTGGGAATGGGATTTTGACGGCGATGGAGTAATTGATTCAGATGATAAAAACCCTGAATGGATTTATTATGAAGAAGGCCAACATAGTGTATACTTAAAGATATGGGCTAGTTCAGGGTTAAATAGCGAGTTAACAAAAAAAGTTACAGTGAAAGAATTATGGCCACCAATTGCTGTATCTGAGCCATCATATTATGGCGGAGATGATAATGTGGTATATTTTGAAGGACGATTTTCGTATGATGTAGATGGTAATATTGTTTCTTATGCTTGGGATTTTAATGGTGATGGAACTATTGATTCTACAGATTCACATGATGAATATACTTATCCTGATCAAAATGGAGAATACACTGCTACCTTAACAGTTACTGATAACGAAGGAGCAGAGGGAACACTTGAAATACCAGTAAAAATCGATAAAACAGTTCCACCTGTTACCACAGCAATAATTGGGGGAATAGATCAAAACGAGTATCAATGGTTCAATGAAGATGTAGATGTGGAGCTACTTTCTAAAGATTGGAGTGGTATTAGTTATTTATATTACAGAGTTGACGGTGGAGATTGGGATTCTATGTATTGTAATGGTGAACTTGAATATTCATATATTTTCAAGGTAAGAAATCCTGGTGTTCACACTTTGGACTTCTATGCAAAAGATAAGTATGGAAACGTTGAAGATGTAAAAACAGCTAGTGTAAAAATCGATGAAACCAATCCTACGTTAGATTATACTTTTGATGGAACCCAAGAAAATGGAGTATATATAACTCCAGTAGAGGTTACAATTAACGCAAACGATAACGCGGCAGGTATTGATATTATAAGATATAAAGAAATATATGGTCCATGGGAAGATTACAATGGTCCTTTCACTATAAACCAGGGTGGTCCGCATACAATATTTGTTATTGCTGTAGATAATGCTGGAAATTCTGTTGAAGAAAATTTCCAGATAACATTAGCACATGGACCAGATCAACCGACAATTAGTGGTCCTTATAAAGGTGATATAAACACTGAATACACGTTTTCTTTTAGATCAACTGATTCAGATGGTGGCCAGTTAGCCTATTTTGTTGAATGGGGTGACGGATCAGACAGTGGATGGACAGATTTTGTAGATTCAGGTGTAACAAAATCTTTAAAGCATACTTGGACTGAGCAAGAAGTGTTTACAATAAGGGCAAAAGCAAAAGATGATACTGGTGCTGAAAGTGAATGGTCAGAGCACAAAATAAGTCTACCAAAAGCACGTACAAAACTAGGGTTTGCTTTTCTTAGACAGCTAATGGAAATGTTTCCAATATTAGAGAGACTATTGTCTCTCCCTTTTTTCCAGGTATATCTATAAAAACTTAAATCAATTTTTTTTATTTTTTTGTATTTTTCTTACTAATTATAGCTAGTAATAGAAGTCCGATTAGCATAACAATAGTTTCAAAACCAGGAATAACAATTTTGTCGTTTTCCTCATCGTTATCATTATTATTTTGATTGTTGTTATTGTTATTTTGGCTTGTTGAGGTGACAGTGATAGTAGTTGAATCTCTATCTGTTAGACCAAATTCATCTGTGACTGTCAAATTTATTGCGTAAGTTCCAGTTTTGCTGTATATATGATCTGGTTTTTGTGAGGTTCCAGTACTTCCATCCCCAAACTCCCATTCATAAGTTATTGTATCTCCATCTTGGTCTGAACTTTTTGATCCGTCTAGTGTAACAATTTCATCTTTAACTGTTGTATAAGGTCCTCCTGCATCTGCGCTTGGATTGTTATTTGTATCTGAACCGGTACCTGTTATTTCAAGACTTTGAGATACATAATCTGACCATTTATCCTGGGTATCTTTTACTCTGAATTTTATTAGATGATTATTAACAGATAGATCTGAGTAATAAAATGATGACTCAGTGCTTATTATTTCGTCGTAGTTTGAACTCCATTCGTATGTGACTATATCGTCTCCATCTGGATCTGTACCATGTCCTGAGAAATATATTTCTGTGTTGTATTCTGCACTGTTATGTGATATTGTATCAATATAAGCTATTGGTTTTTGGTTTTCACCAGGATCTTCTCCCCCGTTACTTTGAGCGTTTACAGTTAATTGCCTACTATCTGTTTCTGACCACTCGCTGTCATCATCCATTACTTTAAAAGTAATTGTATATGTTTTTGCCTGTGAAAAGGAATATGCTATTTCATCTTGCGAGCCAATAATTGATCCGTCTGCCTCCCATCTATAACTTTTTATTTCTCCATCATCTGATCCATGTCCCCTAAAAGTTACTGTTTGTCCAACTGTTGCAGGACTTGGACTTACTGAATCAATAAATGCTTCAGGTTCAGGATTTAAAAAATAACCAAGAGGATATTGGTCATTAACCCCATTTTTTGTATAAGGTGTATCTCCTTTATTATCTCCATTTAAGTCATAATTATTATAGTCGCTCCAGTAATTACCGTTGTCTGAGACATACCAAATATTGCTATCCATGTCTTTTGCGTTCACGTCATTATTTAAAAAATGGTTTTGATATATCCTATTACCTGAGGGAGTTGTATCTATATATAATCCTCTTCCATTGTTATTTTGAACTGTATTTAATTTAACTGTGTTATCTGAAGAGTAGGAACTTATTATGATTCCATCTTCTTTGTTGTTTTTTATAATGTTACTCTCTATTGTATTATCATCTGAGCTTTTTAACCATAACCCTGTATTTGATTTTTCAATTATGCAATCGGTTATTTCACAGTTTGAAGAGTGTTCTAAATAGATTACTGGTAGATACTGTTGATCATCAGTTTTTGATTTAATTTTAAAATTTCTTATAACAACATTTAAGGAATAAGATACTTTGATAGTTTCTTCTGTTTCGGTATTTGCGATAATAACTGTATTTTCCTTATCATCTCCTTCAAGTGTGATAGATTTACTGATTGTTATATCTTCATTGTAGGTGCCGGTGTAGACGTGGATTGTGTCAGATTCGTTTGCGTCATCAATTGCATTTTGAATTGATTCACCTTCCTCCACATATATGATATCTGCTTTTACATTTGAACCAGTTATGTATAATGAAATAAGAAACAAACTACTCACTATTAGGAGAAATAGTATTTTTCTCATGTCTCACCATCCAACCCATAATAGTTTTTAATACTAATAATACTTATATTTATTGTGTAAATATTTCATATAAATAAAATAGCGCCCCGGTCGGGATTTGAACCCGAGTCGTAGCCTCGACAGGGCTACATGATAGGCCGCTACACTACCAGGGCATGTTTGTTTCTTGTAAAGAGGGTAAATTAAGGAACCTCTTTTAATATTTTCTATTGGATTGGAGGTATATTATTATCATTTTGTCAAACTTACACAGAGAATATATATAAAAGATAAAAGAGATATACAATTTGAGGAGAGAAAGGAGTAGTATCATACAATATGAGGGTGGATAAAAATGCCAAGAGTATTTGATAAAAATATGTTTATTATGTTATTATCTGTTATGATAGGTGTGATAGTTATAACTTATTTTGCTGCAGATATAATGCGAAGAGCACAGATTGAAGAAATAGAAGAGCGTCACATTGAAGAAATTGAAACAATTGAAAAGAAAAACATTAATTTTACAAGTAATTTCTTAGATTCACTTACCTCTTTAAATCTTGCAAAAAAATATAGAATGAATGGAGAGGTAAACTATCAAATATCCTATGCTTTTTATAAGAACGTTTTCTCTGTTACAAATGAAACTAGGTTTGATACTTATAAAACCTATATCACCAGTAATTGTTCTAGTGCGATGTATAATTTTTTGAATTCTCATCTAAACTTTAACGATTCCATTGGTAATTTTAATGAATCAAAAAGCTACACTCAATATGATGTTTATCTGAAACTTGGTGATCTATATATTAACTACTCAAAATCAGGTGCTAGACTTACTATGTTACGTTATAATATAAGTAAATACCTACTTTATCTCTCAGAAAACTTAACTTTTATTAATGGTACAGTAGGATTTTTGGGAAATTATTCAGCACTTATGGATCTTTTAAATAATAATTTGCAGGATTATTTATTAGAGGAGGATATTTTTTCAGATTTAGAAGAATTGATAGAATTGTATGAATTATATGATCCTGAAAGATAATCTTTTTTTAGGTATCTCTTAGACCTAATTTATGTTCATCAAAGAAAAACATAGGACATACAACTGATTCATAGTTGCTATACCATTCAATCTTTGAAAAACTAGAAAATTCACCATTTAGTTTATAGGATGAAACATTTCCTATTTCGTTTCCATTCTTGTTTTCAATTATGTATCTTAGATTTGAACCATCAAGCCTTTCGATTCTGAGTTTATACCAGTTGTTATAAAGATAACTATCAATTAACGGGATCCAGTTTCCAGAGTAATAATAGTATGGTTTTAAAATCCAATCTGTTGTTTCTTCTGTTCCAAGATGTATATATTCAAATTTAATCCTGAATATATTTTCATCTGAGCTGTCTTTGAAATCAAGGACTAGATCGGATGATTCACTACCATTACCACAGGCAAACATAATTTCCCAGTATTCTAGTTCTGCTTCTAAATCTGAGAGACTATATTGCCATTCTAATTTGTCACTAGATGCTCTTATCTTTGTTTTAAATGAATTATCTGTATTGTACTTATATCCTGATACAACTTGAAAGACACTCTCTTCATATGATTCGAGTTGTGTATTAAACCATAATCTATTCAAATATATCTCTGAAGCATTTAAACCAGGAATATCATCTGAGAAATCCTCAATTACATAATCAGGAGCGTTATAAGATAGCACAGTGAAGTTAACATTATCACTATAGGACCATGTATCTATAACTCCATCGTTGTCTGTATCCCATTTTGTGTCTGCCTTATTATAAATTATTGTCCCATTATCTACATCATCATTTACCGTTGCTTGAAATGATATTCTAACATAGTCTTTTGAAGGAATATCTCCTCCCCATGTAATATAATTGCCTGATGGATCTGTGTGATACTCAGCGTTACCATATTCAGCATCTAAGGTCCCGCCTATATATGTTAGATATTCTGATATATTATCAATCATATAATTATTTGATAGTTCAATTTCTCCACTATTTACTATATCTAATTTATATTTTACAATCTCTCCTGTATCAATATATTCAAATTCTTCCTCATCTATATTTCTTACTTCTTTTCTTACATCTAGAAATACTTCTGCTTCTTCTTCAAATCTGAAGTTATCTAAGAAAACTGCGCTGTCATATCTATTGTCCCCATAATCCTCGATGCTTATTGTAACTGTGATTGTTTCAGGACCAAGTACTGGATGTTCATCTTCTACAGCCCACATAATTGTTGCTCCTGCATCATCGGCAGAGCTAAGAGTAGTTGATACATCATCTCGGGCTTCAGGATTTCCATCAAGAGCAAATATATCAAAACCAGTTCCAACTAAATCCCTTGATTCTTCTCTAAAAAGATTGCTATCAACATCTAGAACAAAATTTGAAGGATTAGTTTGAGATGGAGCATCCACTTCAACTATGAATTTGTCATTGAACCCGTCTCCAATCCACTCAGGTGACTCGGAACTTAGAAATTTTACGTCATATTTTAGATATTTTGCAAGAGGAGGAACCTGTAATTCCATTGTTAAAATTGCTTTATCTACGGGCCATCCCTCGGGTCCTCCTTCAAACCAGGTGCCTCTCTCACATCCAGGATTTTCTTGGTATGTAGTTACAGGATTGGCACCTGCAATACCTGTACTTAAAATAATAAAATTAGAGCCATTAGTTGGATGTAGGGGTCCTAGTGATGTGAATACATCTGATTGGCGGCACCCACTTTCATCTTTATCTGAATAACTGGAGCTAACTAGAACAGAGGGATCACATAATATAGCCTCTGCTAGATCCTCTCCATTATATGAACCGGCATTAGCAATCTCAATGTTAATTATCATGACTAGAGCCGAAAAGAGCAATAAAAAGCCTATTACAAATACTCCTTTTTTATATCTCATATTTTATCCTCCTCCACTATAACTAATAATTTGGATGGGATCAGATGAAGCTTCATCATATCTTTCAAAACTACTATTTGGAATAACATTACATTTCCAAATATCTCCAATATATGTCTCTTCTGAGACAATTACACTTCTATCTGAAAAACCATCCTTTAAACATAAATAATTTTGATAAACCTGCTCTGGAGTTAAGGTTCTATTGTATATCTTGACTTCATCAATAAAACCGGTGTAATTATTATGAATTATTTCTTGTTCAGATGTAACTCCTTCAATATAAAAATCATCTATACCTGCTTCAACAACTGCTCCTCTTCCTATATCTGATACGTCAAAGCAAATTTTTACTTCATCTGTTAAATCAATATAATTTTCAACTAGAAATCTATATTCTTTCCAACCTGATGAGCTTGGTGGACCAATTGTTTTTATTAGTTCCCAATCTCCTCCATTATCATCAGTTATATACACTTTAAAAATATTGTTATCTGGGTTACTTCCAAAATCGTTTATATACCACAATGAATAATGAACCTGTGCATCGATATAGCCACTTAGATCAATTAGTGGAGAATATAGATATGTGTGTCCTCCATCTACATCTGAGTTTTCGTTTCCATTGTCTGTAAGGTAACATTTTCCTGACCCGTCAAAGTCTTCTGGGGGGTCACCTCTCCCATAATTTTCAGGTTCGTCTCTTTCCCATTCTCCATCAGAACATGAATCATAGGTATACCATCCCTTGTTTGTTTCAAAATCATCAGTAAAAATTGTTGTTAATTCACCAATGGTCGATGCTTTAAAATCATCAATTGCCCCTTCTACAATTGAACCTCCATAAAGATCTGAAATATCAAAACGAACTTTTACTTGAGATGTTGGTGTCACATATTCCCCAACGATAAACCCATATTCAGTCCATCCCCATGAGCTTGTTGGTCCTATTTCTTCGACTAGTGTCCAAGTTAGTCCATTGTCGTTTGAGACATGTACATAAAACATATCTTCTTCAGGGTTATCTCCTTCATAATTTGTATACCATAGTGCATATTCAATTATTGCATCTGTTCCGCCTGTGAGATCAAGAGAGGGTGAGATTAGATATGTGTGTCCTCCATCTACATCTGAGTTGTAGTTGCCATTGTCTGTTAGATAACATTTTCCTGACCCGTCGTAATCATCCCATGGATCGCCTCTATGGTGGTAGTCTGGTTCGTCTCTTTCCCATTCTCCATCACTACAATCATCTATTACCATCCATCCTTTGTTTGTTTCAAAATCATCTGTAAATACAGGTGTTTTTCCTCCAACTGTTTGGGTTCCATCACCAGTTACACTTTTTCCGATTAATCCACTTGATTTTGTGCCGTCTCCTAATAAATCGTTTATATCATAAGTAGTTTCAATTTTGTCTATTTCACCATCTACAAAAATGCTTTTTCTTCCTAATGTAGAATCATATGATGTTACTATATGATGCCAGTTGTCATCGTTTACTAAGGTCTCACCAGTTGTATTTATAATTTCACCTTCGCTATTTGTAGACCAATCAATTTTTCCATTTTTTAGTGATAGTTCTAAGTATCTTGATCTATTAAAAGAAGAAATAGTTGCAGTATTAGAATTTGTTTTTATCCACATCTCAAGAGTTATATCATCAATATACCCATTTTTATCAAAACAATAGGGTAACTGAATAAAATCTTGACCATTAAATTCGTAGCATCCACCTATAATCCCATTACTATCCCAGGTTGCGTTAGTTATTGTCCCATTGAACTTATATGGGCTATCTGATTTATTGCATGAATAATCTTCTGTGACACTATCGTTGTTTACATCAAACGGGTATAGTAAGTAACATATTGGATTGTTATCTACAAACCAATTATAAACATAAGAGCTTGCTCCTTCTGTTTCAATTGTGTCGTTAAAACAGATTAGATCTTCTTCAGTACTTTTTGTTTTCAAACTTGAAATAAGAAATGATTCTTCTGACGAGTCGGATTGATCTGTTTGCCCGTTTTTTATTTTTCCAGATAGGATACCATGAAATATCTGTTCTGATGAACCTTCTAACTGTGTATAAACTAATACTTCCGCACTTATTGTTTCGTTGATAAGACGAAAATCATAAATTTCTAGTTGGTTTAAGGGATATCTTTTTTCACCTATCTTCCACTCATCATTGTTGATTTCTTTTGAACCAATTAATTCTCCATTTAGATTTCTTACAATAACCTGATAGTTTGAAAGAGTGTCTCCACCGTCATGACATAAGATGATTGAACCATCAGATCCTACATATCCTTCTATTTTAACTGGGATTTCAATATCAGGTCCTGGTGGATAAAGATAGAGGTATATAGCAGAAAAAGCTATTACTGCAATAACAAGTAAAAACATACCTCCTAGTACTTCTGATACTGCATAATTCTTTTTATGTGAATTTTTTTTATTTCCCATCTCTACCTATCCACATTTAATATTTCTCTTATTACTATTTATAACCTTTATGTGCGATTCTTTCAGTATGATATAATCGCGTTATACTCTCTTATAATCACATTATAAAGGCAAAGCTAAAACAAGAATTTAAATACAAAAAATGAGACAAGGACTAATACAAATCCATATCTCACACCGCTGGAAAGTTTCCCATCCATCATAAACCCTCCTAATAGTCCACCACCGACACTTTGTACTAACACAAATAATAGAAATACATTTTTTAGATCAACTGGATCTATATTTGATATCTGCATACTTGTCCCACCAATAGATCCTGCTGAAGCCATCTTTCCTTGAAGATCAAATATCGCTGTAAAAATTGTTTTGTCGATAATTAAAATCACAGCCAGAAATACAAAAAAACTAATAAAAATAACTATACTGTACATAGACATTTCAGCTTTTCTTTGCTCCTCAACAAGCTTTGCTTGATCTATCTCTCTTGCTGCTGCTTCAAAAACTGATGAGGTGTTACCACCTATCATAAGTGCTTTATTTATTGTTACAACAATTCTTTTTATTGATGTAGTATTTACTCTTTTTGCAAAGTTTTCAAGTGCTTCTTCTACAGGTATTCCCCAAGAGAGCTGGGAAGCCATCATTTTAAGTTCTGGTGTGAGTTTTCCATGATCTCCATGAGAGGCAGAAATTATCGCATCAAAAACAGTCATACCTGAAGATGTAGAACTACTAATCTCTCTTAAAAAATCTGGTAAATGGTTTTCTATTTCTCTTTTCTTCTTGGATTTTAGATGATTATAAAAACCAATGGGTCCTATTGCTGTTAAAATACCAAAAACAACAAAATCCATCCCTGTTAATACGTTTCCTATTACCATTGCGATATCAAATAGTATCAACAAACCTATCAGAAATAATAATAATGAGCAGACAAGGGATATTGCTATAAGTATCAATATATTTCTGTCTTTACCATATTTTCTTTTTGCATTATATTTTTTGGTTTTTATTGGAAATTTCATATAGATTCGCCCATACCAGAACTCATTAGCATATAGAATCCGAAATAAGCCATAGGCAAAATAAATACAGCAATGATATATAGGAAGGGAAAAGAGATACCTCCTTCACTTGTAAGTCCCATAATAGAAATTATTATCACAAGAAACAAAGGAAAAGCAATAACTGTTACAACAAATGCTTCTGCCATAACAGCGAGTGATTCAAGGTTTCTTTTTCTATCAATTAAATCTGTTGCCATATATTTTTCTACACATCTTTCAAAATAGGGGCCAAGCTCACTTCCTGATTGTATTACTCCAAGTATCCCTTGTATAAACTCTTTAAATTTATCTGATGGGGATATTTTTATAGCATTATTTAGAGCGGTTACTGTATCTATGCCCATCATGTTTATTTCTGTAGTAATTTTTTTTGCTTCTTTTTGTATTTCACCGTATAACTCAACTTTAGATAGCGCCTCAAAGATTTCTGAAGGAGAAACTCCTGCTACAGACATTGTGTTTATAAAATTTGTGGCATATGGTATATATTTATCAATTTTTTTACCTCTTGCTTTTGCTTTTGATACAGGTAAAGCTAGATAATAGATACCTATACCAATAGGCACTACACACGAGGCGATTAGCATCAAAATAGCGGTTATAGGATTTGGAATAATAATGTAGAGAAAAATAGTAGATATAAATGATACAATAAAACCAACTATGAGGTTCATTAGCACCATGGAATAATATTCTTTGTAAACCATTGCAATATCTGCTTTTTCAAGCATCTTATTTTTTGTTGTTTCACTTACATTGAATTTTTCAAAGGTTTTAGAAAAAAGCCTTCTACAAAATCGTGTGTATTTGGTGGATTTCACTTCTTTGTTTCCTCCCTGGCTTTTTCTAGTAGATCATCTGGATACTTGTTGTACAGGTTTACTATTTTACCAACTTCTTTGTAATCAGTGATATCTTTTTCTATCATCCAGCGTAGAATCAACATACGTTTTTCAAGTTCTTCACAGAGTTCAATTTCTGTCCAATCATTTTGTATTCGTATATTATTCAGGATTTTACTTGAACCACTTGCTTCAAAGCGATCATCGGTTTTACTGACCCATTTATAGGGTTCCATAAAAATAAGTTGATTTGTATCAGGATCTAGTTTAACAATTTCAGTTACACTCGTCATTCTTCTAACTGTTTTATCTTTGATATCAATTGCGTTTTGAAAGATGATTATATCAAGACTGGTGAGAAGCGCTCTTGGAAGAGAGATAGGTGGATTTTCCAAACGTTGTATTAGAGTATGTATATCACTAGCGTGCACTGTCGCATAGGATGTGTGTCCTGTTGACATAGCTTGAAAGAGGCTATATGCTTCTTTTCCCCGGACCTCTCCTACCATTATTACTTTTGGTCTCTGTCTTAAAGCAGCGCGTATTAGATCAAACATGTCAATATCTTTTCCTGTTTTTTCGTCTGATGCGCTAAAACCTTGTCTTGTTGTACCTGCGATCCAGTTTTTATGAGGAAGGTTTACTTCTCTAGTATCTTCGATACTTACTATTTTATGTGACCCAGGGATAAATAAAGAAAGTGCGTTTAGAGCAGTAGTTTTTCCGGATGCAGTTCCTCCGCAGAAAAGAATTGAGGCTCCTCTTTCTATGGCCATCCAGAAATATGCAGCCATTTCAGGTGATATTGATTGATATTTTATCAAGTCTATTGGTGTCAAAGGATTTTCTTTGAACTTTCTAATAGTAAAAGTTGAGCTTTGAGTTACGGTTCTTGCAAGGGTTGTTTGAAGACGTGATCCATCTGGGAGTTTTCCGTCAACAATTGGTGAATAAACAGATATTTGTTTACCCGTTATTTGTGCAAGACGAACAACAAAAGAATTTAGTTTTTCCTCATTTTCAAATACTACATTAGATGAGATTTCATCATATTTTTTATGATATATAAAAATGGGGACATCTTGTCCGTCACAGCTTACATCTTCTATTCCATTGTCTTCCATTATTATGTCTATTTCACCGTAGCCTAGAAAATCTCTAAATAAATGATAATAGATTTTTTCTTTGATTTCTTTTTCTTTTTTTGTTCGTTCTTCATCTGTAATTTTATCTTTTTCATTTTTCTTATTTTTTCTTGAAAAAACTGAAAATAATTCTTTTATGCCTTTTTTCCCTTCTTTTTCTTCCTCATCTGTTTTTTCCTCTCTTAAGAAATCAATATTATTATCTGTAATAATTTGCTCGAGTGTTTCTTCTAAAAAATCTTTTTTTTCTTCTTTAGTCATATTAGAAACATTTACATCTGCAAGCATCTTGAAAAGGTGGGTCAATTCGTTTTTAATTTCTTTTTCTTGTTTGTTTAGTTCTGGTTCTGTTACATGATATAAATATTCTTTTTTATCATCGTTATAAAGTATCCGTCTTGTCCCCATCCCTTTATATCCAAAACCTGTTTTTTCTTCTATTAATTTATAGTCTTTAGTTGATATTTCGGGTTCCTTTATTTTAGGTTTTTCTTCTATTTTTTCTTTGGTTTTTTTCAATAGATTTTTTTGTTCACTGATTTCTTTTTTCTCTTGAGTTTTTTCTTTTGTTGGTTTTTTTTCTTCTTTTGTTTCTTTAGTTGTTTCGTTTTGTACTTTTTCCTTTTTTTTCTCTGATTTTTTTAATAGATCTTTTTGTATAATAATTTTTTTTGGTTCTTCTTTATTTTGAATTTTTTCTTTTGTTTGTCTTTCTTCTACTTTTATTTCAGTATTTTTTCCTTGTTCAATTTTTTTCTTTCGTTTTTGTGCTTGTTCTAATAGACCCATAAAAACTCACTTTTTTTTGTATTTTTCAACTACTTTTTCATATATCTTGAAATCATCGGATTGTACAAATTCATCTATCTTTTCATCAGGAAGTTGTCCTAATAGTTCATCTATAATTTCTAAAGCCTGTCCCACTTCTTCATCCAAACTTTGTTGTTCAGGTTTTGGGATATCTTCTTTTGCTTTTATCTCTAAATTAATTTTTTCTTTATTTTTTGTTTTGAAAAATGTTTTATGCTCTTTCTCTTCTTTTTTATCCTTTATTTGTTTTTTTGTATCTATTTCTTTTTTATCTTGTTTCTTCTTTTCTTCTAATTTTTTTTGTTTTAAAAGTACTTTTTGTTTTATTTTTTCTTGTTCTTTTTTCTTTTTTTCTAATTCTTTCTGTTTTTTCTCTCTAAGTTTTTCTTCTGCTTGTTTTTCTCTTTTCTTTTTTAATTCTAGTTTCTTCTGTCTTTTTGCTTCTAAAAGGTCTTGTTTTTTCTTCAGTTTTTCCTCTTTTTTTCTTTTTATCTCAAGCTCTCTTTCTTTTATTTTTCTAAGTTTTTCTTGTTTTTTCTTTTCTTTTTGAAGTTTTTTTAACTTTTTCTCCTTCTCAATTTCTTTTCTTTTTAATTCTTCTTCTTTTTCTTTTGCTTCCCTTTCTATTCTTTTGATTTCTTCTTTTTTTTGTTCAATTTCTTCTTTTCTTTTTTCTAATTCACTTTTGGCTTTAGTTATACCATTTTTTTTATCATTGTTCTCTTTTCTATTTTTGGCGATTTTAATTTTAGGAACTTTTTCTGTTAAAGTTTTTTGTTTTTTATCTTTATGAAAGAAAAAATTCACATGACTTTGATCTATAAATTCTTGAATATGATCTTGTTTTGTAGGTGTTGATATCTCAAATATATTTTTTTCATTAATATTTTTTATATCTGTTTTAAAATCAGGGTATATAGGTTTTTTATTACTTTCTTCTCTGATTTCAATGGTTTCATGTTTAATTTTTATATTACTTTGTTTGATTTTATTTTTTATTGCTTCATCTATTTTTTTTGATACTTCTAGGTTAAAGCCCATTTGTTCAGATTCTATAATTTTAGGTTTTTCTAAAATATCTTTTTGTTCAATGATTTCTTTATTATCTTGAGTTTTTTCTTTTTCTATTTTTTTCTTTTTTGGGTTTTTGTTGAATTTGACTCTACCAAGTATACCATTTTCTAAACTAAGAAATAAAATTATTTCAATATTTTTCATTTTTTTTGGCATTCTACCTAATCTCCTCTAGATTTAGTAGATGCTTTAACAAATTACTTTTTCGGCATCCCAATCCAATTAATCCAAATATGTAAGCACTTATTAATTTAATAAAAGTTTCTATTAAACATTTAAAGATTTTTTAATGGGATTCTGTTTTTGGTTATACTCTTTTTTTACTTACTTTAATACATATGTTTCTATCAGTGTTATTTTTGCAAAAAAGTTGTTTTTGTTTATTATTACTTTTACAGCCAAACTTTAAATAATAATAGTGTTATAGGTTAACGTGGTGGATTGGTGTAAGAATTTTAGTCTGGGAGGCTAAAATTCAAAAAGTTTTTATACCTTTTAGTATATCTACCATTTAAAATAGCTTAAGTATTTAGGCTAGGAGAGAATGGGAATATGAAAGCGAATAGAAAATTTAAAGAAGATGGTGAGGCAGTTTCAGCCGTTATTGGTGTCATTCTTATGGTTGCAATAACCGTTGCTATAGCTGCTACAGTGTATGTCTATGTCAGTGGAATGTTAGGTAGTGGCCCTTCGGCTAGTGTTACCGTTTCCATGATTCAAACTGAAGGCTATATAAGTATACAAGGTGTTGAAGGTGGTACTATAGCTTCACCAGATGCTATAACCTTTGTAAATTCAACTGGTGCTGATAAGGGAGATGGGGCTTGGGTAGACGTTGATTCCAGTGGTGATGTTTCTGGAGGAGATACTATATCCCCGCCTACAGGTCTAACTTCTGGTGAGAAATATACTGTAACTATTGTAGAAAACGACGATGCAGTAGGAACCTGTAAATTTACAGCACCATAATTAACAAATATTTTCTCTTTTTTTTATTTTTTTTTCTGTAATTTTTCACTATTTTAATATCTTAGTTTTTATTTACAAATAAATGGTTTTAGAGGATGGATGAACGCTCCAATTTAAATTTACGTTGATAATTAGTTTAAATTAAAAATATATCAACAAATCTTATAGAAATTTTTATATAGATAATTCCCAAGATGGGAATTAAATGGATAAAAAAAACTATTTATCTAAGGAGGAACAGATTTTAAAACATTAATAAAAATATCCATGCTGGAATAAAGAGTACTTCTTTTCCTTCGATGGATTCTTTTTTGAAAGTATTCTTAGTAACAACAATCCCCTTTTCCACGTCAAATTTTTTAATAAATTCAACCAAACCCTTAATGTCAGAGGGTTCCTTTTTGTATTTTACTTCAATAGGTATTGGTTTTTTACTTGTTAAAATAAAATCAACTTCATAATTATTCTTCCAATAAAAAGTTTGAAGGAATAACTTTTCTTGCATCATTTTTTTAATAACGTGCCAAGCCACTATATTTTCCACTGCTTTTCCGTTATCCTCATCTAAGGTAAGTGCTTTTCTAAGTCCTTCCTCCCAAAAAAATATTTTCTTTTCTATTCGTTCTCTTGTTTTCTTTGATTTGAAATATACTTCAGATATAAATATAAGATTTGAGCTTGATAAGTAATGGAGATATAGCTTTATAGTTTCTCTATCTGCATCTAGTCTATTAGAAAGTTTTGAATAGTTAGATCTGTTGGTGCTGAACTGTGCTATATCACCAACCATTTTTTCTAAAAGAATAGGATCTTTTATTTTATATACAAAAACAATATCTTTAAATAAAATTAAGGAAAGATAATCATCAAGAAGAATTTTTCTCCATTGTTTAATATTTTTTATCTTAAACCATTCAGGGAATCCTCCTACTTGAAGATATTTTCTTAGATGATGTAATATTTTTTCCTTTTTTGGCAGTAACTTATGGTAATTTTTTTTAATTTCATTATAATCTATATTGTTTGGAGAGTCAATTTCTACATTATTAAATTTTAAAAATTCCTTGAATGTAAGCGGAAACATATTTACAAAACGGATTCTACCCGCAAGACTTTCCGAGGCGTTTTTGTATAATAGAGTTTTTGATGAACCACTTATTATAAATTTACTTTTGTATTTTGAATCTATAAAATACTTGAGTTGAAATTGCCAATCTTTAAAAAAGTGAATTTCATCTATTATAAAAACTACTTCTTCACCTTTTGGATTTATTCCTGTTAGTTCCTCATAAATATTTACAATTTCTCTGATATCATCGATTTTTCCTATCAGATCATCCATTTTTATATATACAATTTTGTTTGGTTTTTTGCCATTTTTTATTAGTAATTCGATTAATTGATAAAGTAATGTGGTTTTTCCGCATCTTCTTATACCTGATAAACATATAATCCTTTCCAGTTTTAAATTTTCAAGTAATTTTTTGGTGTATTCTTTTCTTTCTATTCCTCTATCTTCTTTATCGATTTTGGTTGTATTCCACCAATAATTTTTATTTTGAAGATAAGTAATTGCAAATTCTTTATCCATGATGCAAATGTAATACTCAAAATATATATAAATATTGCGGTTTGTATTTGCATTAATTATTTTGATCTTGCAGTAATCGTCTTGATATAAAAATTATAAGTGTGAGCATTATTTCTACACCATAATGATGTATAAATTTTTTCATTACCTTAATATTACAGTTTTTATTTACAAATAAATGGTTTTAAAAAATGGAACTAATAACGATTTTAGACAGCATCAGATTAATTATAGGAGTAATAATCTTAAGCTATGCATCATATACTGATATAAAGACACGTAGAGCATCAAACTACCTATGGGTAATAATGGGGATTGTGGGAGCAATACTATTAATAACACAATATCTAACCCTAGGTTTTGAAAATATATACATACTAATCTTCATCCCAATAATGATAGGTCTAGTATACCTATTATTCCAAATGGGTCTAATATTTGGTGGAGCAGATGCAAAAGCTCTAATGGCAATAGCAATCCTAGTACCACTATCACCAGTAATAATTGATCTACCGATATGGAAAATGTCTATAATGCCAGGTTCCTGGCAGGTTTTTTCAAACTCAATAATACTGTTTTTATTTATCCCGATAAGTCTTTTAATCTATAATATCCTTAAAAGAAACATAAAACTACCACATATTTTCTTAGGATACAAAATGGAAATAAAAAAAGCAAAAGAAAAATTTGTATGGCCACTAGAAAAAATAGAAGATGGAAAACAAAAATTTGTATACATGCCAAAAGATTTTGATGTAGAAGAAGAATTAAACGAACTAGAAAAATTTGGACTAAAAGAAATATGGGTCACACCAAAAATACCTTTTATGATACCACTATTAGGCGGTTTTATATGTACTTTTTTCTTAGGTGACATACTTTTCTACATAATGAATCTATTTCTCTAAATCTTCATAAATATGAAATACTAGTTCTTATTTTACACACTGCTTGAGCTATGACTAAAAAAGATTACTATGAGATACTTGGTGTAGATCGCGATGCATCAAAATCAGATATAAAAAAAGCTTATAGAAAACTTGCTTTAAAGTATCATCCAGATAAAAACAAGAGTGAAGACGCCGAAGAAAGATTCAAAGAAATATCTGAAGCATATGCCGTTTTATATGATAATGAAAAAAGACAGATGTATGATCAGTATGGTCATGCCGGAATAGATCAACAATTCACCCAAGAAGATATCTTCAGAGGTGCTGATTTTGGTGATATATTCCGTAGTATGGGTTTTGACTTTGGTTTTGGAGGAATGGAAGATATATTTGAAAGGTTCTTTGGAAATAGATCTAGTTATAGTGGAAGAAGACAAAGAAGACGCGGTGCAGATCTTAGGTATGATATACAAATAGGTCTGGAAGATGCATACAATGGCCTTGAGACAACAATAAGAATACCCAGAAGTGAACCCTGTGAAAACTGTAATGGCTCAGGTGCAAAACCAGGAACCAGTCCAAAAACATGTCCGAAATGCAATGGCACAGGTCAGATGAAAAATTCAAGAAGAACTGCTTTTGGAATGTTTACTCAAGTATCAGCATGTAATAAATGTGGCGGGAGAGGAACTATAATTGAAACACCTTGCCCAGAATGTAAAGGACAGGGTATTGTACAAAAAACAAGAGAAATAGAACTAAAAATACCAAACGGTGTAAATGATGGATCACAGTTGAGACTAGCGGGAGAAGGAGAAGCAGGAGAAGGTGGTACCGGAAATTTATATATTGTAATACATGTAAAAAACCATCCGAGGTTTGAGCGAAACGGTCTTGATTTATACACAAATTTAAATATCTCTTTTCCAAATGCAGCTCTTGGTACAAAAACTGAAATCCAAACAATAAACGGAAAAACTGAGAAAATAAAGATACCTGCTGGTATAAAAAATGGGGAGACAATTAAATTATCAAATAAAGGAATGCCAGAGATACGAGGAAGAGGATATGGTGATCTTTATGTTCAAATTAATATTAATACACCTGAAAAACTTTCTAGAAAGGCAAAAAAACTATTAGAAGAATTAAAAGAAGAATTATAAATTAGTAAAGATTTAGTAATTTGACAGATAAAGTAGCTTATAAAGAACGAAAGCTTTAAATACATGTACAAATACACAATATTTGTGTATTAGAATCATTAAAGGAGGTAAATTTATGATATCATATGATGATGATCGAGACAAAAAAAGAAGGAGAAAAAAAAACCCGTTTGACATATTTGATGACGATTTTTTCAGAGATATGTTTAACGATGAACGAATGATGGAAGACATTAAAAGAATGACAGAAGAAATGATGAGAATGTTTTCAAATGCACAACCAGGAAAACCAATAGTACATGGATTTAAAATAAACATAGGACCAGACGGTAAACCAATAATACAAGACTTTGGAAACAGAGCCACAAAATCACCAGAAGGAGAACCAAGTATCTCCGAAGAAAGAGAACCAATAACAGACATAATAGAAGGAGACAACGATGTAGCAGTAACAGTCGAAATCCCAGGTGTAGAAAAAGATGATATCGATCTAAATGTTACAAAAGATACACTAGAGATAAAAGTAGACACACCTCAAAGAAAATACCATAAAACACTAGATATGCCGTGTAATGTAAAACCAAAAACAACCACAGCAACATACAAAAACGGAATATTAGATATAGTAATAAAAAGAAAAGAAAAAAAATCACCTGGTGATGGATACAAAGTAAATATAGAATAAAACATTTATTTTTCAATCAAAAATATTTTTTAAATTCAAAAAATTATAAAAGTAAATTTTTATAAATAAAAGTGGGCTTAGCCGGATTTGAACCGGCGAACTTCGCCATGTGAAGGCGACGTCATAACCCCTAGACCACAAGCCCAAAAAATAAACTAATCCTTACTACATAGATAAATAATCTTAAAACATTTTCGAAAATTTACTAGAAAACATACATTTTTTAGAAAACATTTATCAACTAATACAATGTTTAGATTATAGGAAAGAAACATCCTCTGGGGGAATAAAAGAATATGCCTAAATGGAATTTTTTCAGAAAAAACAAAAAAGAAGATGAAACAGAACAAGAAAAAATAAAAGAGGAAACCAAAGAAGAAACCCAGCAAGATAAACCTGTAACTGAATACCATGAAACACTATACTCAGATGACAGTAAAAAAAAGAAAAACAAAAAAACAACCTCAGACAAACAATATGTCTGGAGAAATACAGATAAAATAGAAAAAGACATAGATATACTACATCTAAAAAAAGCAAAAGAACCTTCTACTGAAATCGATAAAAAAGTAGATTTACTTATCAACAAAAACAAAAAAAAGCATAGGAAACCATCAAATGTAATCTATGTAGTAAATAGCCCTCAACCAGGACAAGTAAAAGGCGACTGGGCAGTGAGAGGGCATGGAAAAATCTACAGCCATCATAGAACAAAAGAAAATGCAATAAAAAAAGCTAGGGAAATAGCCAAAAAAAGAGATGCTACAGTGATGGTACAAAACACTGACGGCACTTTTAGTGATGGTTTTAAACCAAGGAAATAATAATTTTTTTGTGTCAATATGATAACAGTCCTTAGAATCGGCCACAGGATATATAGGGATAAAAGAATCACAACTCATTGTTCACTAGTAGCTAGAGCTTTTGGAGCAGATAAAATACTTATTGACACTTTTGATAAAAAACTGGAAGAAACAATAAAATCAACAATTAAACGTTTTGGAAATAATTTTAATATTAAAACAGGAATTGATCCAAAAAAAATCATAAAAAACTGGGATGGAAACATTATTCATCTTACAATGTATGGTGAAAAACTAGAAAAAACAATTAAAAAAATAGATAAAAAAAACAATATTTTAATAATAATTGGTGCAGAAAAGGTACCACCATGGATATATGAAAAAGCAGATTACAATGTCTCCATTGGAAATCAACCACATTCAGAGGTTGCAGCTCTAGCAATCTTTTTAGATAGACTATCAAACGGAAAATGGATTGATAAAAAATTCAGGGGAAAAATGAAAATAATACCTAGTAAATCTGGGAAAAAAGTGATTACAAGGGATAAATAACATGAAAAAAGTACCTAACCCAAGAGAATGCATAGAATTTTTAGAAAAATCAGGTTGCTCAAAAAAAGTAATAAATCACTGTAAGGCAGTAAGAGATATTGCAGTAAAAATTGCAAAAAAAGCAGGAGCAAACGTAAAACTAGTTGAAGCAGGAGCTTTACTACATGATATAGGCCGCTCAAAAACACATGGTATCAATCATGTTCTAGAAGGTATAAAAATTGCTAAAAAACTTAATCTATCAGAAGATATAATAAAAATTATTGAAAGACATGTTGGTGCAGGAATCTCAGAAGAAGAAGCAAAAAAATTGGGTCTTCCTCCTAACAACTATGTACCAGTTACTTTAGAAGAAAAAATAGTATGTCATGCTGATAATCTTATTCAAAACTGTAAAAAACAACCTGTAGAAAAAGAAATAAAAAAGGCTCTAAAAAAAGGTTACAAACAATATGCAATTGGTCTTGTTAAACTTCACAAAGAATTAAGTGATATTTGTGGAATTGATATTAATAAAATTTAATCTATACCAGAAAAGATAAATACGTTTTTCCTATTTTGTGACAGCATAATATCTGTTGCAGGGGTAGCCAAGCCTGGTCAACGGCGCAAGGTTGAGGGCCTTGTCCTGTAGAGGTCCGCGAGTTCAAATCTCGTCCCCTGCATTTTTTATTTACTACGTAAATAAAATAATGTTTTTTTTCAGGAAAATTATAAATTCTAACATTATATTTTACTATGCTGAGGAGATAGTAAAATGAGAATCATACCAGTTATTTTAGTTATATTTATGTTGATAACTGTTTTTACTGGGTGCTTTGAAGATAACACTACACAGAATAATAAAACATATACTGAATATAACAAAGTTGGAATTACCGAAATAAAAATTAATAATCAAATTATAGATAAAGAAGATATTACCTTGTTTTTTCCATATGTAGAATCTCCATATGACTGTGAAAATTATAATGTTACTTTAGCAGTAGTAAATTGTTCTGAAGTGGCATTTGCAACAACCGGTTTTCATGATTTAAGACCCTATCTTTGCGCCTCTTCATGTTTACAAAAAATTGATAATAATCATTATTGTTATAACATTTCTGATTGTGGGGCAAGAGATGTTTATTGGGATGTGTTTATTGCTGAAGGGAAATATTTAGGTAACCTAACATTTGATAAAAGAATTGATGCAATAGATTTAATTTATTATATCGGGGTTAATAGTAGTAATATTACATCCCTTAGTATTAAAAATGTTACTTTTGATGAATTTGATTATGGTTTCAATACAAATGTTGTCGCTGTTACTGCAGATGTTACAAGTAATGTAACTATAACTAAGGTTAAATTACATTCATTTGAGATATCAAGAGGTGGTAATGGGGGTTCATCTTCAATTCCTGCTTTTATTGAAGCAAATAAATCTGGTATAACTCTTGAAAATGATATTGGGACTCATCAATGGACGACTTCAATAAATGACAATGAGGTAGTATCTGAGTCAGATTCTAAATTTTATGAAGCAGAAGTGGCAAGCTATGTTTTTTATAGAATCTTTGCCGAGGATGAGGCGGGAAATATCGCAGTTTCGCCGTTATATAGTTTCATTCATGTTTGAGAAATTGACTGTTTTCATTCAACAGAAGAAAACGAAGTTATTTTACCGGTAAAATGGAGTTCAAATCTCGTCCCCTGCATTTTTTTCTTACCTGTTAAAGAAAGGTTCATATATAATGAATTATATAGTAACTATAGGTGACATATAATGGATAATCCAACTACAATTCAATTAGATAAATCAGTTGTGAAATCCCTTAAGCAAATTAGAGAACATCCCAGACAAACATACAATGAGCTAATTTCCCGTATGATAGAACTTTTTAAAAATGTAAAAAAGAGAAACCAATATGATGAGTTTCTTCATAAAATCCAACAACAGAAAATGAAGGAATTGTGGGATAACAAAGAAGACGAGGCATGGGAAGATGCTTAAATCAGGTGATGTAGTAATCGCCCAAATACAATTTACAGATACTTTTGAAATAAAAAAGAGACCAGCACTTGTTCTTTTTGAAGAATATGATAATGTGGTTGTAGCAGGGATAACAAGCAACCTTGAAATGAAAGGAGTTATTCTTACAAAAAAAGAAGGTGCTATAAAAGACAGTGTGATAAAGTTGAATTATATATTCACAATATCAAAATCAATGATCTCAAAGACTTTGTTTCACCTAAGTAAAGAGAAAAAACGTACGGTTTTTGATGAATTAACAAAGCGATTAGATATATTAAATAAATGATTTGATACAAAAGGAGAGAACGTATTTATTTTACCGGTAAAACCATGTTCAAATCTCATCTTGTCTTTTTTAAGCAAAATGATAAAGATATAAAAATCTTTGACATATTTCAGTTTAAATTAAGGACAGGAAGAAAAAATGAGTGATACAGAGATTATAGATCTTACACCAGAAAATATCTCAGACTATGGAGTTTGTGGATATAAAGATGTTAAAAAACATTTAGAGTTAAGAAAAAAAATTGAGTGGTTTAAGGAGCATTATCCAAAAGGATTGAGAATAAAAGTGATATTATCAAAAAAGGGTGGCTATCAGGGAATGCTTGAGTACATTCCAGGTAAATATGCACATCGTCCTGTTGATGCACAGGGTTATATGTTTATTCACTGTGTTTTTGTCGGATTTAAAAAAGAGTACAAAGGAAAAGGATTTGCATCCTCATTGATTGATGAATGCATCAAAGATGCAAAAAATAATGATATGTTAGGAATTGCAGTAGTAACAAGAAAAGGCTCATTTATGGTTGATAAAGAAATTTTCATTAAGAAAGGTTTCCAAGTGGTTGATAGCGCTAAACCTGATTTTGAATTATTGGTAAAAAAGTTTGATTTAAAATCAAAAAACCCAAGATTTAAATCAAATATGAATGATAAAATAAAGAAATATCAAAAAGGATTATATGTTATTCGTTCACCCCAATGTCCTTATACTGAAAAAAATGTGAATGCTATTTTAGAATCAGCAAAAAATAAATTTAACCTAAAACCTAATCTGATTGATTTGCAGGATTCAAATGCTGTTCAAAATATTCCATGTGCTTTTGGAACATTTTGTATTATATATAATGGAGAAGTTATCAGCCATCATCCTATTAGCAATACTCGATTTGAAAATATTATGAATAAAAAGACTGGATGAATAAAATATGAGCAGGTTTAATGAAAATATTAATGAATTTAAAAAACAGTTAAAAAGAGGTAACATACAAGAAGCTTATTGTGGACTCATGGAGTATATTATGAGTTTGAGAACCTTTTTTAGTAAAAAATATCCTGAGTTTCTGTTTCCAAGTAATATCTATTTTGGTTATATGGATATGACATGTTTTTCCTTCTCAATCTAAACTACATAACTATTTTTTGTTAATAAATCTGTTAGTTTTTACCAACAGAAGAAAAACATATTATTTTACCGGTAAACTCGAGTCAATATCTCGTCCCCTGCATCATTTTTACAAAATTTATTATATGAGAAAGTTAACGCATAATATTGTTCTAATAATTAAGCTCAAAATTATTATAATTTTTATAAAGATTTATTATAGAAAGATTTAAATCTTTATATAAGATAAAAATGTTAATGATTGACATTACTAAAAAGACTTATTTAAAATATTTCTTATTTGGAAGTCTTTATTTTTCAGAAGGAATAATGATGGCTATTGCCTTTGTTATTCTTCCTGTATATTTTGTAGAAAGAGGTGTTTCTCTTCCATTAACAACTCTTGTCATTGGAATTATTTCAATACCTGTAACAGTTAAATTCATCTGGGGGGGAATAGCAGATTATTTTATAAAATATGGGAGAAAAAGATTCATAATTCTAGGTGGCATATTAATTGCCGGTGGGTTTTCCCTACTAACAATTGTAGATCCAAAGACAGCATTAATACCTTTTACAATAATCTTATTTATAAGTGTATGTGGCCTAGGGTTTCTTGATGTCTCTGCAGATGCATGGGCAATTGAGATATCCCAGAAAGAAGAACGAGGAAAAATAAATGGTTCAATGTTTGCTGGACAATATGCTGGTTTAGCTATCGGAAGTACTTTTCTTGGAATTATAGCAAAAATATTTGGATATAGCATATCTTTTTTAGCATCTGGAATAATAGTTTTTCTAATAATCATTTTTCCACTTATTGTAAAGGATATAAAAATAGTAAAAAAAAGACAAAAAGTAGCAAAGATTTTAATTGGTGAATTTAAAAAAAGAAAAACACAACTTGCATCTGTTTTTGCGTTTTTACATGACATAAATAAAGGGATGCTTTTAGTTTTAATTCCACTGTACATGAAGACCGCTCTTCAATTAGATGTTGCTCAAATCGGATTGATCGTTACAATATTTCCAGTAACTGCAGTAATAGGATCGATATCTGGTGGCGCAATTTCAGATAAATGGACAAGAAAAAAAACTATATACGTTTTCACTGGAGCAAGTATTTTTTTAACAGCATCACTAATACTTGCAAATAACTGGTTAATCTTAGCAATTATATATGGTTTAATAGGATTTTTACAAGGAGGTTACATTACTTCTGCATGTGCCATGTTTATGGATATAACTAACCCAAAGGCGGGTGCTACTGAATTTTCAATTTTTATGAGCCTTGGTAACGGAGGTATGACCGCAGGAGAAACAATAAGTGGGACTTTTGTTTCAATGTTAGGCTTCAGTAGAACATTTTTATATGCTGGATGGATTTTTGGACCTACCCTTTTAATATTATATGTAATAAAGCTAAAAAACAAAAAGATAATTTTAGAAAAGCAGTAAGATTTAATAGTAAAATCTTGTTGGAAAAATTACAATCATTTTTTTATTTTCTTTTTAAAACTCTTACAATTCCCAAAAAGAAATTTGCTCTAGGAACCTTTTTCATATACTTTTTATACTCATTTCCAAACTTTTTAATACCTTCCTTATCAGCATTAAATAAATCAATATATGTCAAAGGAATAATGGGGATTCCAAGTAAAATTATCAGCCAATGTTGGAAAAGAAGCATACCCGCAATTGCCCACATTATAAATGTTACATATTGAGGATGACGTACTATAGAATATATGCCAGTCTCAACAAGTTTAGTAGTATGAATGTAACTTTTTCCCTTTTTAACTCTACCTTTTTTGCGGAATTCAAGGACAGGTAACATACCAAAAATCCAACCTGAGAAAATATAAATTCCCACACCGATATAAGCTAATATTTCAATTTGATAAAAATCTGACAGTAGATATATACCAATAATAATTTGCAAGATAAAAAGAATACTTGCAAGAGTTACAGGAATGCTATTTATCAAGGAAGAAGTTTTTTCCGTCATTTAACCATTGTAACGTTTTTTTGTTAATAAAGTTAATAGTTGCCATATTATTGATATGGTTATCAATTGTTGTCGAAAAATAAAAAAAATAATGGTTAATTATTAACCACTAAATTCCTTTTCGTTATTAGATTTTAGGTTTTTATCTAAGCTCAGACTTTTTATCCCAAGATCAATAAAAGTTTTTGAAATAAATGTTGTAATCTTGGAAACATTTCTAAGTAATTCTCAAGAAATGTTTTTTCCTTTGATTTTCCTTTGAAATCTTCTTTGTCTATATCAAATTCGATTTTACCCATAGATAGGGCGTATCTTGTCTCTGTGAACTTTTTACCTTTATACTCAGCTGTTATCTGGCACTTATGTACAAACCAAGATAGAGTTGAATCCGATGTGGTATAAGTTAAATCATAGTAACCAGTGGTGGTTTCACTATCGCTTTTTACTGAAACTGTTACCGGTTCATCTACGTTAGTGACATTTCCATATATAATTATCGGTTCTGTCCAAGGGTTGCTCTGTAAAAATGCAACAAAGTTCTGAACATCTGCGATAAACGTGTTTAATGAGTCGATAAGGTCTTGTGAAGATACATAATCAATTAATGCAATGGTGGCCTGTATAAGGTTAACTGCAGCTGTTAAAAGATTTTTTATGTTATTAAAGTTAAGCGGGTCTTGTTTAAAGGCCTGCCATGAATCCCTAAGATTAAGAACACCCTGATACCAATTTTGTACGACTTGTGATCCCTGAGTTATTTCAGCATATAAAGCCAAGGCATCATTATACAATGTCATAACATTTTCAATTGTTAAATATATCCATCCAAGCCGGTCAAGAATCCAGGTCCATGAATCAGACTCAATTACAGAAGAATCACCTGTCTCAAGATAATTTTCATAGATAAGTTCTAATTCATCTATATTAAGTTCTCCTTCATCTGTTAAAATTTTGTTTAATTCATTTTCAATTTCATCTTCTTCTCTTGATATCAAAATTCGTAGTTCTTTTTCGTCTTCTTCACTTAATGGAATATTAAACCCTTCATTATTTTTGTTACAAGAAGTTTTTAACGCACTTGTAGTGGGTAGCATCAGCATTATTCCTGCAAAAAATATAGCAATTATTATTTTCTTTTTCATTTTCCTCCCTCTAGGGTTGACTTAATAAATACATTACTATTATATATACTTTCTTATATTTATCTTGGACTTTATATTAAAATAGTGATAAAAGAAATAAAGATAAAAAACTAAGGATATAAACGTGTTCGATCCCTTGGAAATAAAATACACTCGCGAATATTATTAATATTTAATAATTCCATTATAAAACGTTCAATTCCAAAACCAAAACCACCATGAGTAGGCATACCATATCTAAACGAGCTTAGATAAGACTGAAAATCCTTAACATTTAGATTACAAGCTTTAATTCTTTTCTCCAGTAATTTTACATCATGAATACGCTGGCTACCCGACGCTAGCTCAACACCTTTACAAGCTAAATCAAAACTCCTGGATACTGTTTCTCCTTCGGGCATAGTATAAAACGGTTTAGCTACAAGAGGATACTTTGTTATAAAATAAAAATCATGGCCCTTTTCTTCCATAATTTTTCCAAGAAGTTTTTCTTCTTCAGTTCCAAGATCATCACCCCACGAAATTTCAGAATCATTTTTCTGTAACAACAAAACAGCTTTTTTGTATTCAATTTGTTCAAAAGGAATAGAGGGAACCTTAAGTTTTGTATTAAGAATCTTAAGTTCATCTTCCATTTCAGTAGCTTTTTTCCACATATGTTGAACAAGCCCTTCAAGAATCTTCATAACATCGTTTTCACTAGATATAAAAGCCATCTCTAAATCAACGGCTGTACTCTCATTTAGATGGCGTCGTGTGTTATGTTCTTCAGCACGAAAATACCATGCTATCTCATATACACGATCAAAACCAGTAGCCATCAACATTTGTTTATATAACTGGGGAGACTGAGCAAGAAAAGCTTCTTTTTCAAAATATTTCAGCTTAAATACATCTGTACCACCCTCAGAAGAACTAGCAATAATATTTGGTGTATGTACCTCTAAAAAACTGTTTTTCCTAAGATATGTATGTACCGCTGAAATAACTTTATCACGAATCTTGAAAATAGCCTGAATTTCAGGTTTTCTCAAATCAATGAAACGATTATCTAAACGAGTCTCAAACTCAGAGTCAATCTTGTCAACTACACCAAGAGGAAGAGGACTATCAGAAGTTGATAAAATCTCAAAATCGTCAGGAATTATCTCATAACCATTACGAGCTTTATCACTTTTCTTACATGTGCCCTTAACAGAAACCACTGATTCACGAGGGATATTAACAAGTTTTTCAAACGTATCTGCTTGTTCTTTTTTAAAAGTTGTAACCTGCAATGTACCTTTTCTGTCACGAAGTATAATAAACGCAAGAGAACCAATATTTCTAATATCTTCGACCCAACCCGAAACAGTTATATTTTTATCAAAATCTTTCTCTTTAACATCAGTTGAATAATGAGTTCTATAAGTTTTCATAACAACACCCTTTATTGAAACAATGAATTTAGTCTTTTTGAAATGAAACAGCAACACTCTTTTAACATTTTTTTATTATCCCAATTCAAAACAAGTCCCTCAAGTTTTTCTTTATCTTCTTTTTTCAAGAGCTCAACCCATCTTAAGATATTTGGAAGAGCTCTTATAACGTTATCAACAATAGTAATAGAAGCAGTTTTTGAAGTTCTAGAGAGAGGATTTAGATCAATTGCTATAACCTTTTTACTCATGTTTCTCAATGCCTGACAACGGTCACCATCTTCTAAAGGGACAAGAACCACATCAGAAGAAAAAATACCTTCTTTATCACATAACCCACGGTTATGTTCAAGACCAGGAATACGAGCATCAGCTTTTAAACCATATACTTTTTTAGCACCATGTAGTCTTAATTCTTCTGATATTTTTTCCATACGTTCTTTTGTTCTATGAAAAAGATTCACCTCAACTTTAGCAGGGATCTTTTCTGATAGTTCTATACAATCCTCTGCTGAGAGCGCAATTACATTTCCATTAACAGAAATAACCGGATTTTTAGCACATAACAATTGCGCAGCAGCAGCTTTTTCTGCATCATCAGCAAAAGAAAGAGTTTTTTCGCCTAACAAATAATCAAAAGCTTCACCTCTGCCATGAGCTATAAGACCAGTTTTATGAACAATTCCTTTTTTTCCTGCCTCTGAGATTGTTTGCCTACTAACAAGTGATAAATAACGAGGATGACTCTTTGGTATATTACTCATAACAACTAAGAAATAAAAAACTGCTTTAAAACCCTTTTATAAAAAAATAATTAGATGGTTAAATTTAACCATACATATTAGGCTGAGGTGCCTGCCCTGCAGAAACCATTGGTTTTGCCTGTTTATGGAATTTCTGGAGTTGTTTTTCAATGCGCTCAGATTCTTCATACAAGGGTGTTACGTTAATCTCAACATCCATAATATTCGCCATTACATTGATAGCTGCTGCAGCAGCCCTAGCATCAGGGTAATTTGGATGTGCCTCAGCAAGAATCGAGATGACATCAAACTTGGATTGTTTACCTAGATTAAGAAGTACACCTGAAACACCTGCAATGATTCCATTTTTAAATTGAGGAATACCTTTTGATACAAGCTTGTTACGAGATTCCTCTGTGGAAGCTATTGCATATGCTTCCAATTTTTTCCCATCGTCACTATCATTTTTTCCTTCGACTACCATACCTTCAGGTGAGATTAGAAGTTTACATTTTTTTTCGTTAACCCATTTCATGATAGTATCAGAAATTGAATTTATAAGCTGAGGTTTAGGTTTGAATTCAGATACAAAAACAACGATCTTACCCGTATTTGGTTGATTACCTGAATAAATTCTCACGGGGGATAATGGCTCACCAGTATGTACAACTGACAAAGCAGGAAAATGTGGCGAGGCAAGACAGCCTATTTGGCTAAGATTTAAAGCATCAATCAAGTAATTAGCTGCTATAGTACTAACAAGACCTATTGAAGGAAAACCAGCAATAACTGTGGCATTATTTAAATCGATTTCCTCAAAGATACATATTTTAACATCATCCATTATGCATCACCATCCGCAATAACCCTAATATATTTTCTAGCATTTAAAATTAATTGCACAAAAAGATATTTTTTATCCCTTCACGACACCCAAAGGCCTTAATTTTGCAACTTTTTTTGAAAGATTTGCTTTATGACATATATTTACCACTTTTGAAACATCCTTGTATGCTCCAGATGCTTCCTCTGCTACTACCTTGAAACTGGCTGCATGAACATAGATCCCTTTATTTTTAAGATCTTCGACAACTTTTTCTCCTCTCCACTTTTGAGTAGCTTTTCTTCTTGACATAACTCTTCCTGCCCCATGACATGTTGATCCAAATGTTTCCTCTGCTTCGTTTGTTCCAACCAAAAGATAACTTTCTGTTCCCATATCACCGGGTATTAGTACAGGCTGACCGATATCTCTATAATCTAAAGGAACTTCTTTTTTATTTGGTCCAAAAGAACGAGTGGCGCCTTTTCTATGAACATATACTTCTCTTTTTTTTCCGTCTACTATATGCTCTTCAAATTTACCTATATTATGACACAAATCATAAACAATTCTCATATCCATGTTTTCAGCGGAATCATCAAAGACTTTTTCAAATGATTCTCGGACCCAATGAACAATAAGTTGGCGATTAGCCCAAGCAAAATTAGCTGCACAGGCCATTGCTTTAATATAGGCTTGTCCCTCCCTTGAATTTATTGGAGCACAGGCTAACTGTCTGTCAGGTAGATTAATATCATATTTTTTAACTGCTTTTTCTAAAACTCTCAAATGATCAGTACATACCTGATGACCAAATCCTCTAGAACCTGTATGTATCATTGTCAATATTTGACCTTTTTTTCTAATACCAAATTTTTTTGCAATACCTTCATCATATATCTCATCGACTTTTTGGATTTCCAGGAAATGATTTCCTGCGCCTAACGATCCAACCTGGGATAAACCTCTTTGTATAGCTTTATCTGAAACCATGGAAGTATCTGCATAATCAAGGCAACCATTTTCCTCTAAAAAATTTGGATCTTTATCCCACCCATAACCTTTTTCAACAGCGGCTTTTGCACCGTTTTCTAAAATATCTCTTAGTTCATTTTTGCTGAATCTTACTTTTGATTTAGAACCAAGACCTGATGGGACATTTTGAAACATTTGGTCTACCATATTTTTTATTATCTTTAGGTCAATATCATCCTCGAAAAGATTTGTCCTTATCAACCGGATTCCACAGTTGATATCAAAGCCTATTCCACCTGGTGAGACAACACCTTTTTCAGCATCAACTGCTGCAACACCACCAATAGGAAATCCATAACCCCAGTGGATATCAGGCATAGCCATAGCTTTTCCAATGATACCTGGAAGAGTTGTTACATTAGCAGCTTGCTCTGGGGCATCATCCCTTCTAATAGAAGGTATCATTTCGTCATCAGTATATATAACTGATGATGTTTTCATCTGTAAATTATTGTTTTTTCCTTTGTAACTTTGAGGTATTTCATATCTAAAATCATCTATTTTTTTCAATGGGCCATTCCAATTCATATCTTAAACTAAAAAGCAAGTAATGTAAAAATCTTTTGATGAATTTCTTTATTTTTTCTTTTTTAGGTAGGGTACACCTGTTTTCTTATTTTCTTTTACAATGTAACCTTTGGGAAGCTTTATTGGTCTTGCGTTATCTGGTTTTTTCTTACTAAAAAAACGTATTTTCCTTTTATCTCCTTTTTTTGTAGTACTTATTTTTTCATAAAGTTTATATTTTTTGTGTTTGTAGCCATCCTCTTTTATATCTGAGGATTCATCCATTTCAAAAGATTCCCATTCATCTTCTTCGTTTATTTCTTCTTCTATGTATGGATTTTCTTCAAGTGTATTATATTCTTCTTCACTTACATATATTTCATCTAACTCTTTTTTAATTTTTTTAGCTATTTTTCTTCTAATACCTTTTATTTTTGTGAGATCTTTTATTTTCGCTTCCCTTAATTTTTCAATGGAATTGATATTATTATTTATAAGTAAATTCTCAATTTTATCATCGATACTATTAATATCTTTAAAAATCCGCTCTTCTTTTGTAATTGGGACTTCTTCCTCTTCTTCTTCAAATAATTCTTCCTCGATATTCTCATCAGATGTTACAAAATTTTTTATTTTTTCATCTATCTGATTTGCTTCTTCCTCAGCTTCTTCTATTAAATAATCAGTAAACTCTTTCTCATAATTTTCTTTTTCTTCTGAAAAAAACTTTTTGTTTATTTCTTTTTTTATCTTTTTTACTTTGCTTTTTCCGATTCCTTTTATTTTGCAAATAGTATCTACTGAAGATTCTCTGATATCCTCTATAGATCTAAAACCATTATCATATAGTAAAACTGCTGTGTCATTGTCTATATTTTCAATTTCTTTGAATACATCAATTTTATTTTTATCTGGTATTGTCTCTTCTTCCTTTAAACTAATTTCTTCATTTGTATCAATTATTTTCCATTCATCATCTTCTTCTAATTTGTTGAAATCTTCCATAATTTCCTTTGCAGTTTTTCTATCAATACCTTTAATTTTCTTCAAATCTTTATATGTTACATCTTTAAGCTCCTCTATTGATTTGTAACCATTTTTATATAGTAATATAGCTATTTTTTCGTCAATGCATTCAATTTTTTCATACCCTTCCATAAAATCTTGGGTTTCTTCTTCAGATAATTCTTTTTGGATAATTTGTTCTTGTGATTCCTCTTGTATTTCCTCTTCCTCATCTATTGGTTCCCAATGTTTTTTCTTTTCATCAAACTCGACTGAGGATGGACCTTCTTTTTTTTCTTCAATAAAATCTTTTTCTTCTGTCTCCTCTTCAGAGACCTCCCCTTTTGCAGTTTCACTCATCTCGATTGGTTTTATTTCTACTTTATCCTGAATTTTTTTGTCAATTTCTTTTGTTATTTCTTTAGCTTTTTTCCTCTTTAAACCTTTAATTTTTTTAAGATCCTTATAAGTTGCACCTAACAAATAATCAACATTTGAATAGCCATTTTCAAACAAAAGAGATGCTATGTAATAATCAATAGTTTCAAAATCTTTTGATAAAATTTCAATTTTTTCGTTTTTCTTTTTTTCTTCAGTTAGAAATTGCTGATTCTTAATTTGTTCAGCTTTATCTTCTTTTATTTCTGGTTCAAAATCTTCCTTCTGGACTTTTTTAACTTCAATTCTTTTTTCGGGTTCCTCTACCGGTTCCCAGCAAGGTTCTGTTTCTTCTTTTAATTTAGGCTCTATCTCCTCTTCCTCAGTTTTAATTGGCTGGATTTCAACTGTTTCAATTTCTTCAATTTTTTTTTTATCTTTTTCAGGAATTTTTTTTCCTTCTTTTTTTGGTTTGACTTCTACATATTCTGTTTCTATCCATTCTATAGATTTTTCTTCTTCTTTAGGTTTTTCTACTGTTTCTTTTTTTTCCAGTTCCTCTACTGTTTCCCATTCTGTAAGTTCTTCTTCTTTTTTTGTTTTTTTGGCTTCTTTTTTATCTACAGTCTTTGGCTTTACTTCAATAAATTCTGGTTCAATAACTTCTTTTTTTTCTATTTCAAATAAATCCTCGTCTTCAACTTTTATTTTCTTCTCTGTTGGTTTAATTTCATCCATTTTCACTTTGATTTTAACTTCTGTAAATTCCTTTTTCTTTTTTTCTCTAGGGTAAATAGTAATTTCTGGTTCTAATGATTCATTTTTATCACTTGTTTTCTCTATTGTTTTTTGGTAAACCATCTTGTCTCTTTCCCCCTTATTTAATCTTTTTTTCAGTGACTCTAAGTGTTCTTTATCATCAGAGTCTAGGTTTTTTATAGATTTTGAATCATTATCAATTACTTCATGTAATCTATCAATAATTTTCTTAGATTTTTTATTATTGGTCATATGGAATCACCATATTTATATTATATTAAGTTTCCATTTGATAATATAAATAGTTTTTTATACAGTTGTTACCATAATTATAATTAAAGTTTATATTATTTATCCTTATTTTTGGGTTATTTATAAATAACAAACATTATTAAACTGGTTTTACATGTCTTTTTTTTTGATTAGAATGAATTTCAAGGGAAAAGATGTAATTTCAATCAAAGATTTTTCAAAAAAAGAAATAAATTATATCTTAGAATATAGTAAAAAAATGGTCCCATATGCAAAAGGTGAAAAATATAAGGATATCCTGAGAGGAAAGATTTTATCCTCTTTATTTTTTGAACCTAGTACTCGAACCCGTTTGAGTTTTGATAGCGCAATGAATAGACTGGGTGGTAGAATAATAGGTTTTTCAGACCCAAGTGGCACCTCTCAGAAAAAAGGTGAAAATCTTGCAGATACAATACGAATGGCAGATTCTTACAGTGATGTAATTGTTATAAGACATCCTCATGAAGGGGCAGCTAGATTAGCTGCTGAGTTTGCAGATGCCCCAGTTTTAAATGCGGGGGATGGAGCAGGAAGACATCCAACACAATGTCTACTTGATCTATTTACGATTTTAACTGAGAAAAAGAGCATTAGCAAAAATAGGATTGTATTACTTGGTGATCTCAAGTATGGAAGGACAGTTCATTCTCTTGCTTATGCTCTTTCTATGTATAAAGCAGAGCTTACTTTTGTATCTCCAAAATCTCTTAGAATGCCTAAAGAGGTTTTTGATGAGTGTAATGAATTGGGTGTAGAACCAAAACAGACAACAAATCTTGAAAAGGCAATAAAAGATGCTGACGTCCTTTATGCAACCAGAATTCAAAAAGAACGTTTTCCGGATCCAGCAGAATATAACAGGGTAGTAGGATCATACAATATAGATAATGAATTACTAGAAAAAGCAGATGAAGATTTAGTAGTAATGCATCCTCTACCTAGGGTTACCGAGATTTCCCATGAAGTAGATACTACTAAACATGCAGTATACTTTAAACAGGCTTTTAACGGTGTACCAGTTAGAATGGCTCTTCTCTCATTAGTAAATGGAGGGATGTTATGAAAAAAGAACTTAAAATTCCTCGTATCAAGAATGGTACAGTTATAGATCATATACCTGCAGGAAATGCGGTTAAAGTATTACGAATCCTAGGGATTCACGAAAAAACTACATATGTTGTAAGTGTAGCGATAAATGTTAAAAGCAAACTAGGTCGAAAAGATATTGTTAAAGTTGAAAATAGAGAGCTTGACCCGCATGAGTTGGATAAAATAGCTCTTATTTCACCAAAAGCAACCATTAATATCATTAGAGACTACGATGTAGCAGAAAAACACAAGGTTGAGCTACCTAAGGAGATAACTGGAATTGTAAGTTGTCCAAACCCAACCTGTGTGTCAAATGCAAACGAACCTGTAAATTCTAGATTTAAAGTTGTTTGTAAGGACCCACCAAGAATAAAATGTTATTACTGTGAACGAGAACCAGATGATATTGCAGAAAGAATTATCTGATTTCTTCTAATATTTCTTTTGCTCTATCAATTTTTACTTTTTCCTCTTTAACTATTCTTTCTGCTACTTTATCTATCTCTTTTCCTTCAGCTCCTGCCATTATTGCAATATTTTTAGCATGTAGTTTCATGTGGCCTTTTTGTATACCAACAGTGGAAAGAGCATAGACTGCCGCAAAATTCTGTGCAAGACCGAGACTAGCAACTATTTCCCCTAGATCAGATGCAGTTTCTATTCCAAGGATTTTTTTACAAAGTTTTGCCTTTGGATGAATATTACTTGCTCCACCAACAATTCCAACAGCTACTGGTATCTCAATTTCTCCAACTAGATTTCCTTCTTTATCCTTGTAATATTTCGAAAGAGAAGTATAATTACCATTCCTAGCTGCATATGCGTGTGCCCCTGCTTCGATTGCTCTAAAATCATTTCCTGTAGCTAAGATAAGAGCATCTATTCCATTCATAATTCCTTTGTTATGGGTTGCTGCTCTATATGGGTCAATTGATGCAAGTGTATATGATTCAAGAAAAGCATCAACAACTTTTTCTCCGCCTATTTTTTCCTTATCAAATACAGCTTTTGCCCGAGCAATTCTTTTATCAGCAAGGTTTGAAAGTATTTTTAATCGTGTTCTACCACCGGTAAGCTCCTCTATCATCGGTGCAAGTGCCTCACACATAGTATTTACTGCATTAGCACCCATTGCGTCTCTAACATCAACATGAATATGAGTGACAATCATCTTCCCTAAGGGGCTATTAAGAATTCTGACCTCTAAATCTTTTGCTCCACCCCCTAAACCTACTAATACTTTATCTTGTGCATTTGCAAGTTCCAGCAATTGTTTTTTATGATCTAGTATTTTTTCAGCTGCTGATGCAACATCTTTGATGTCTAGTAACTGAATTTGCCCTATCATTATAGGATTCGAACACTCTGCACTAAAACCACCTTTAATTCTAGCTATTTTTGCTGCATTACTTGCAGCTGCTACAACGCTAGATTCCTCTATCGCCATTGGTACAAGTTTGTCTTCACCATTTATTTTGAAGTTAACTGCAATACCTATCGGAAATTCGAAAGTCCCAATAACATTTTCTATCATTCTATCTGCAATTTCTATGTCAATAGAAGATGAAAATAATTTAGATTCATCTTCTGTTAAATCAGCAAAATTTTTAACAATTTCATTTCTTTTTTCAATGGATTGTTTATAAAAACCTGATATCTTCGATGTTTTTTCGTTCATAAATCATATACCTCCTCCTTATCAGGAATTTCGGAATTAAACTTCTTGTTATTAAAATTGTTTATTTAAATATCGCTTATCATCGTATTATTGTTTTTTCAAACCAATATTTTCTTTCAGATAATTTAAAAAAGTATGGTAAATATTTTTCCTGATTTTTCCTTTAATCTGAATATCAATTGAGTGTTCTTTATCACTATGTATCTTTGATATTTTTATCATGGCTTTAACTTTACCTACATCCAAAAGAATAGCCTCTATTTTTATTTTTTTACCATCCTTTATTTCATCCTCGAAATCCTTTAGACTCTTTATTGTGTCTCTAAGATCCGATTTATTTTCTGGATGTTCATAAAGTGTTTTTCCATCAACAACTATTTTTGCTGTGTTTTTGAATTTTGCCTTGGCAAGACCTCTAAGAATAAGTTCAGCAGTAGATAAAAGATCAAAATCCTCTTCAAAATATTTAAGTCCAAAAACTTTTGATATAAAATTTGGCGGATCTATTTCTTTTTTGTTTACATCAAAATCAAATTTTATATGAAGGTTTTTCAAAAATTTTTTTTCTGTTTCATGTTTACCTTTCTTACCTTTAGATGGATGACTTGCATCCTGCCAATCCATCACTTCTTTAGGGGAACCCATAACCCAGGGCGGTTCTCGGAAACCACTATCATATCGACTCATGTTTTTCAACTATTATTAGATTAGTATATTCCTGTTATATAGCATTTTTCAAAAAAATTAAGAGATAGTTTCCCTTGTTTTAACCGCCATTCCATAATTAAAAGAAAGCATTTCAATTCTATTCAATAAACAACGACCCGATGCAATTAGACTATCTTTTTCATCTACAATTAGGCATTCATCCAGGGGTCTTAAATTTGGATCACACTCTTTCACAAACTTTGAAAAAACACTTTTCCCATCTTTTACGAAGGGTATAGCATCTTTTTCAATTATCACTCTTAAATTTGGTTTTTTAATATTTTTGTGTAGAATTTCTGCTCCCTTTATTTTTAAGGTAAATAGGCCATCACTTGCTCTCATCGATAGAATATGTTTATTTTCACAGTATATATTGCGTATCTTTCCAGTTTTTTTTGATTTTATTATTCTAATTTTACCATTTAGCAAAACCTTTCCTGTTCCTATCCCAAACTGCATTTCACATACAGCTAAAATTCTAAGTAAATCGATGTTATATTTTTCTTCTGTTTTCTTTATTTCATTTATAGTTTTCTTTCCTTTCCAACAGATTAGATTTTTATTTTTGGTATATTTTTCAAAAATTTTTGTTACAATTTTTTCAGTTTCATAATCAGTAATATTAGGGAAAATTGATTGAGCGAAAGGATACATTTCATCGAGTTCAATTGGAACCGGACCAATAGTTGAATCTACTAAAAAATTAATCTTACTTGTTTTTGATAAAACATCTTTGATTTGTCTTTCATATGAAACCGAATAGGGTTTTTTTGATTCAGGAAAAACTATTGTGTCATCATTTTTCTGATCGTAGTTTTCTGACATTCTTTTATGGGCTCTATAAATCATTGGTCTATGAATAGTATGGGGGCCACTGTAGAATAACGCAGTTTTCTTACTTAAAGGTTCAAACTTCTCTAACCATTTTTTATTTTCTTTTATCCTGAGTATTTTTAATGCGTTTAGTAAATAAGGGTTTGAAACTGCTCTTCTTTCAACTAATTCCCATAAACTTCCTTGTGAAATTGCGTTACGTATCTTTTTAATCTCAGAAAAACAAATATATAGATTATGCTTTGCAATCTCTTTAGTTCTCTGTTTTTTGTTTAGATTTTTTAATTCATTTACAGAAGTTGAAGAGCAAACCGGACAACTGCAAGGGATTTCTTTTAAATTCTCTAATTTTTCTGTTCCCCAGGGGAAAATAAACCGGTTGTCATTTGCATATTTTATATAAGAAGAGGAATCAAAAAAATCACAACCTAACGCTACTGCAAGAGGAAAAATAAGTGGGTGACCCGCCCCAAATAGATGAACAGGTTTACTAGGGTCAAGTCCTTTTTTTGATGAAATAATAATTTGTGTGACATCAGAATATCTCTGGTTTTCCATTAGAGGTACTACTCCCCCTATGGGATAAAAATCACCACCAATCTCTGAAATTTTTTTTGCACATTTTGTTCTAAGATCCGGATATATAGATCCCTGTACAGTACAAGCAAGAATCATATCTTTTTTAATCTTGATACTTTTTTTTGCTCTATCCAAAGTTTCTTTAATTCCTTCATCAGATTGTTTTATAGTAATATCTGGTGTTCCAAAAACGTCTAATATAGTTCCGATATCACTACCTATATCACATTGGAATTTTACAATCTCTAAAAAATCAATGTTGACATCTCCATAGACATATGATTGGAATGTACCAGAATCGGTCATTATTGTGCCATCGAAATCAATTAATCTATGTACCCCTTTTTTTAGGGCATTTTCTTCTAGTTTTTTATCTTTTTTGATGATGTAAGAATTTGTAATAACAATTTCTGCTCCAAAAAGTTTTTTCATTTCTTTCGGGGTAATTATCATCTTGTTTGGATTTATCACAGGCATTAAATTTGGTGTTGTAACTATTCCATGTTTTGTATGGAATTTACATATTCTACCTGCCGCGTCTCTATCTTTTATTTCAAATTTCATGCTAAACTCTAAATGGGTAATAAAGTTAGGATAAATAATTTTAGGGTCAAAAATAGTAGTTGATCAAATTATTTTTATGCTTATAGCGATAAATGTTAAACTCTTCAATATAACTAAGCTCCTATCTGTATAGGGTTTATTATTCTTTTTAACGTAGCAATAGCAGATAATGATGCCATATAACTTGATCCTGGATTATTTGGATTAGGCATATTCTCAACCACAGCTCTAAGTCTTCCAAATTTACCATGAGCTAGAATCTTATGGCTGTTTCTTGTTGCAACAGGATCAATTACTATCTCAACTTTTGTTTTGTTAAAACCAATTCCTGCGATAGATAGATTTGCGGCAACGTTAATGTTTTTTGGAAACTTTTTGACTGCGTCTCTGGCAGTCCCCTCAAAAACAACGGTTCTTTTATCGAATTCTTTTCCTATGGCCTCAGGTGGTTTGGTTGTAACTAGGGTTACTTCATCTAATTCTTCAATACTGGCTGATAATATCCCATCTATACCACAAACAGCACCAGATGGGAGATATATTTTACACTTGTTTTCTTTAGCAAGTTTTTCTAATTTCAACTTAAAATTGTCATCAAATAAACTACCAATACTCATAAGTATAATATCTTTACCAGATGAAAGTACTATTTCAGCATACTCATCAACTGCTTTTTGGGAAGCAGCTTCAAAAACAACATCTACCTTATCTAAAAACTTTTCAACGGTTTCAATCTCGCTTTTTTTGATACATCTATTCAGTTTTTTGGATGCTCTTTTGTCGATATCAAACAAAAAAATTTTCTCTATCTCTTTCATATTATCTGCAGCTTTCGCTACATCTGAACCAATTGCTCCACAGCCAATTATTCCAAGTTTCATAATAAAATACCAAAACCTTAAAACAAGAAATAATATAAAAAATATTGTCATGGATGATATAGACAGATTTCTAAAAGAAGATTTAGATGAGAAGGGAGATATAACAACAAATTCATTATTTAAAAAAGAAAAGGCAGTGGCAAAGATAATAGCAAAAGAAGATGCTATTATTGCAGGTCTTTTTGAAGCAAAAAAAGTCTTTGAAAGAACTGGTGGAAGGTTAAACCCTTATTTTGAAGATGGGGACGAAATTAAAAAAAACCAAGTTGTTGCAGAAGTTAAAGGGACTGCTCGATCGATACTATCTGGTGAACGACTTGCCTTGAATTTTATTTGCAGAATGAGCGGTATAGCAAGTGAAACCAAATATTTAACTGATAAATGTAAAAAAATAAATTCAAAAGTTGTTGTAGCTGCTACAAGAAAAACGACCCCTGGTTTTAGAAAATATGAAAAAAAAGCGGTAGAAATTGCTGGAGGGGATCCACATAGATACGGTCTTTATGATGCCGTTTTAATAAAAGATAACCATCTTAAACTAACAGATTCTCTTTCAAATTCTATAAAAATAGTTAAAGAAAAGATAAAAAATAAAATAATAGAAATAGAAGTAGAAAATGAAAAAGATGCTTTAGAAGCTGCAAAAACAAATGTGGATTATATAATGCTAGATAATTTCTCTCCTGAAAAAGGGGAAAAAATTGCACAACAAATAAAATCAATTGATCCAAATATCAAAATCGAAATCTCTGGTGGGATAACTCCAAATAACATAATAAAGTATGCGTTATTTGCAGATAGGATATCACTTGGACATTTAACTCACTCGATAAAGAGCAAAGATTTTTCCTTAGAAATAATCTAGTTTTTTAGGAAATATTTAATAACTGGATTTACTTTACAATATTGAAAAAAATAAAATTATCGCAATAAAGTGGGGATTATTTGTTGTGAGGGTATGGTGATTTAGATGAAAAGAATTGTTGAAGAGGTAGTTGCAAACGAGAAAAAAAATAAAAATAAAAAATCAAAAAATAAAAATAAGTCTAAGTCAAAAAAAGATATGTTAAAAAATTCTCTTACTCGAAATACAGTTGATAGAAGTATGAAAGATAAGGAATTGGAAGAAATCTTATCTGATTTAACAACAAATATAAAGGTTGTTGGTTGTGGTGGTGCAGGGACAAATACCATTACTCGCTGTATTGAAAGTAATATTTCAGGTGCTGAGTTAATAGCTATTAATACTGATGCACAGCATCTTTTACTTGCTGATGCACCAAACAAGATACTAATCGGAAGACATTTAACAAAAGGTCTTGGTGCGGGATCTTTACCACGTGTAGGTGAGGAAGCCGCAAAAGAAAGTGAACAGGATTTAAGAAATTCTATAGGACATTCAGATATGATTTTTGTTACATGTGGATTAGGTGGTGGAACAGGTACTGGTTCTGCACCAATTATCGCTCAACTTGCAAAAGAAAGTGGGGCCCTAACTATTGGTGTGGTGACTCTCCCATTCAGTGTAGAAGGGATGATTCGCATGGAAAATGCAGAAGCTGGACTCAAGAGACTTCGCGAGGTATGCGACACAGTAATTGTAATCCCAAATGACAAACTTCTTGATATTGTACCGAATCTTTCATTAAATGCAGCGTTCAAAGTTGCAGATGAAGTATTGATGAGATCAATTAAGGGTATTACAGAAATGATTACTATGCCTGGCCTAGTAAACTTAGATTTTGCAGATCTTAAGACAGTTATGAAACGAGGAGGAGTTGCAATGATAGGCCTTGGTGAAGCAGAAGGAGAAAACAAGGCAGTAAATGCTGTTGTAGAGGCTCTAAATTCACCGTTATTGGAAGTCGATATTAGTGAAGCTACAGGAGCACTTGTTAATGTTACCGGTGGAGAGGATATGACAATTTCTGAAGCAGAAAGAGTCGTTGAAGAAATCTATTCTCGAGTGGATCCAAACGCGAGGATAATATGGGGTACAACTGTTGATCCAAAACTAAAACGCAATATCCGAGCAATGTTAGTAATTACAGGTGTTAAATCAAAACAGATACTTGGTCCAAGACAGGAATCCTTCGAAAACAAAGAGTTTGGAATAGATTTTGTGGCATAAAACACCATAAATATCCTTTTTTTCCTAATTTTTACATTATAATTGCCAAATTCTTTATATATGGCTATTTATTTGACCATTTTGAATTTTGAGGTGAACTATAAGTGAAAAACAAAAGGAATAATACAGACGACAAAAAAGGATTCATAGATAGAGCTTGGGATTTACAAAATAGAATAGAATCCAGAAGAGACAGAATAGGCAAAGGAAAGTATGGTAGAGTTTTAAAAATGACTCGTAAGCCCACCAATGAAGAATTTGCTAAAACCTCAAAGATAACTGGCGTAGGAATAATATTAATAGGTGGCTTAGGTTTTTTGATTTTCTTTATAGCAAAACAACTTGCCCCTATGATAGCTGAGGCACTTGGTTTAGTCTAATAAAAAAGGTGTAATACTTATGGAAAATACTGATTTTGAAGAAACCATGGAAAAAAAACCAAAGATACTGTCTATAAAAACACAGGTTGGAAAAGAACAGAACACAGCTGATCTAATTGTAAGTAGAATAAAGAAAAAAAAGGTAAGCATACCTTCAATTCTTGTTACACCTGAATTGAGAGGTTATTTGTTTCTTGAAGGTTTTGATAAAGAATTAATTAGAGATATTATCAAAACTATTTCTTATGCTCGAAATATGCTTGATGGGGATATCCCAATCAGCCAGATTGAGCATTTCCTTGTGCCTGCTTCTGCTGTTGCAAAAATAGCGGAGGGTGATGTTGTAGAGATGGTTTCAGGTCCGTTCCGAGGTGAAACCGCAAAAGTAACTCATATCGATGATACAAAAGAAGAAATCACAGTTGAACTTTTTGAGTCAGTGGTTCCTATACCTATTACGGTACGTGGGGAACAGGTAAGAGTAATCAAAAAGAAAGATGAAGAAAAAAATGAAGAAAAAAAAGAAAAGGAGAAATAAAACATGGCTGAAACTATTAAAGCACTTGTTGAAGGTGGAAAAGCAACTGCAGGTCCACCGTTAGGTCCGGCATTAGGACCACTTGGTGTAAATATAATGGAGATAATAAATACAATTAATGATAAAACAAAACAGTTCAATGGGATGAAAGTTCCTGTTAAAGTGATAGTTAATCCAAAAACAAAATCGTATGAAATAGAGGTTGGTACTCCTCCTGCTGCATCCCTCATCTTGGAGGAGATAGGTGCAGAAAAAGGATCAGGTGCACCTTCCACTCATAAAATAGGTGACTTAAAAATTGATCAGGCAATAAAAGTAGCTAAAATGAAAGATCATAATCTTTTAGGTAAGGAACTGAAACAAAAAACAAAAGAAATTATTGGTACTTGTGTATCATTAGGTGTAACTGTTGAAGGTAAAAAACCACAGGAAATACAAAAAGAAATAGATGAAGGTAAACACGACTCTAAATTTTAATATCTATCTCTTTATCAATTTTTTTTCTAATCTCTTCCATATTACCAGGTTTTTCAAGAATTCTTTTTTTCATTCTTGACCCGGCGTTACCTGAAATGATATCTTCCCTAATCCACCTTTGTTCTTTTTCAATTGCTCTAATTCTCTCTTTTATTTTTTGTATCTCCATCATTAGTTCAGATAATTTTTGCTCCATCCAACTATAGTAATACAAAAAATCTTTTTAAGATTTACCTAAGAATTATATTCTTTTAAGACCCCTTCCAAAAAACTGGTTTATACCTTTAATCATTCTATGTCTTCTGTAACTCATCGGCAGTGTTTGTCCCTGTCCCCAGGTGTTCTTTTTTCTTATCTCAGAAATTACGTCATCTATAGTAGAGTTACCAATATTTACAGTGGTATAACCAAGCCCACAATATTTAGGTAAATGAGAATCGCTACCTCCAACACCACCAAGACCATATTTTTTTGCTGTTTTAGCTGTTTTATAGTTTGACCTTGGGATACTACAAGAATTAAAGACTTCTAATGCTGAAATATTTTTTAGAATACTTACTAACTTATTTTCTTTTATCCCGGACATTGTTCTATAAAGATGAGGTACTATAGGTGTACCCCCTAATTCGATTATTTTTTCTACTGTTTGTTCAACTGTAAGTCCTCTTGAGATGTTTTCATCTATATTTAAGGCTATTAAATGACCGTCCTGAGTTGAGATTTCAACTCCAGGTATTGCAATAAAATCCTTTGGAGCTGCTTTTACTGCTGCTATTCCCCCCTGGATTGTATTGTGATCTGTTATAGCTATCCCATTCAAACCTCTTTTCTTCACAGATTTAATAATTTCTTTTGGAGAACCTACTGCATCCTCTGAATATTTGGAATGTATATGTAAATCCAGTTTCAACATAGTAACAATAACACTGGAAGAATAAAGATATATTAGAAATTTATGCTAAAATATTCTTTGATAGGTGCATATATGTATAACAAAGTATTTATATTAATATCTCAGAGGTTCTATTGTAAAAATTTACTAAAGTTAAGAAGATTTTAGAAAAGGCCTAGATATGAGTAAGTCGCTTAACAAAAATAATACAATAAAATTTCTAAAAAAATTCATGCCGTTCATTGGTATAGTACTTCTTATTTACATATTAATTGATATTGGATTACAAGATATTTTATCTGCTCTTGAGAAATTGAAAAATTCTCCGATTTATATTATACTTGCTGTTGCTCTCACACTTCCTCGGATACTGATAAGAAATTTTCAATGGCAATATATTCTTAGAAAACAGAAAATATTTGTTAGCTATATAAAATCTTTAAAAATATTTCTAATAGGCTATTTTTATGGTGCAATAACACCTGGATACATGGGCTTATTGATAAGAGTACCATATCTCAAAGAAGAAACCAATGAGCCAATTGGTAAATTATTTGTTAATAATGTCATATTATCAGCTATTAGTACCCTACCTCTATATTTTATGGCTACATTAGGTGCATTTGTTATTGCAAGTCAAAAATTACCTGAAACTTTTCTTATTAACCCTGATTTAATTCCTATTATTGCTTGTATTATCTTAACTGTGCAAATTTCAATTTATCTTTTCTTTATAAAAAAAGAACGAGGAATGAAAGCTCTAAGATTTTTAGTAAAACTTGCCTTTAAAAAGAAATTCCAATATATACTAAAAAGATTTATTGAAAACTTCTATAGAGATTTTCCTAGTTTGAGAGAGTTAATTGTTCCAATATTACTTGCTGTTCCAGGTTGGGTTATAATTTTTTCTCAGATCTATATATTAGGTTTACCACTTGGTATTACAAAAGTTCCATATTTTGATTTTATATTGCTTTATTCAATAGCAAACTTAATTGCTTTTATTCCTATAACCTCAGGTGGATTAGGATTACGTGAACTCACTTTGATTACTCTGCTAGACACCTACGGTATAGAAGCCAATATTGCTGTCGTAATAGGTTTAACCGGCCATCTGATAACAGATGTACTGACTGGGTTTTATGGTCTTATAATAGCTCTTTTTGAAGCAATTAACAATGATAAAAAGAAAAATTTTTCAGAGATAAAATCTCTTCTAAAAAATCGTGGAAAACCTTTATAATTATAAATGCGGGAGCCGGGATTTGAACCCGAGTTATAAGCTTGGCAAGCTTAAGTGATACCAGGCTACACCACACCCGCAAAACTAAATTTTGAAATGATGAAGCAGCCATCCATTAAAAAGGATTATGGTAAATCTATTCTTTTCAGTGGCTTACTCAAATGACGACGGGCACAGACTGGTACTTCGTATAAACCAGTTTTTATTCTGCGATCTATTCTTCTCATTTTTTCCTTATAACTTTTAATACCACATTTTTTACATTTATAACCTTGTTCTTTACCAATAGATTTCATATGTTTGCCACATTTTGGACAAACAGGATTTTCAACTTTTATAATCTTATTTGAAAGGTTAATGACTTTGATTTTCTCTAGATTTATAGTTAATGGTTTTTTTCTAACTCCACCATATAATTTGACCTCATCGCCTACTATCAGATTTCTAAGGATATCTCTAAACTCTTTAGTCGGTTCATAGCCTGCACAATCAATAGAACCAGTAGTATCTCTAATAGAAAAAATAACATGTCCTCCCTTAATAGTGATTGGTTTTTTGTATACCTCACCTCTAACAATAACAGAGTCATATCTTTGAATTTTATTCACATTTTTTTCTTGAAGATGATCATCAGTTCCTTGATTAGACTTAAATAAAAGCCAACCCTCTGCCTTCTCTGATTTTATATGATATTTTGCTTCTATCAATTCCTTATTGTTATCTCCCCTTATTCCATATAAAACAGGACAAGGTGAACTCGGAACAAGCCTATTATGATTATTTTTATAATCAAAATTATCAAAAGTAGAGGTAAATATTTTATCTATTTCTTTAGCAGATTCATCTTCAATTGCTCTTTTTTTACCCCATCTATCTTTTGGTCTATAGGCTATCAACTCGTATGTTCTATCGTTTTTAGGCTCCCATGAGACAGCACCTGTAGCACCAATAACCCCTCTTTTATTTTTGTATCCTTTATAGAAAACTGCATTTTTATCTAAAAAATCTAGACTTTCTTCTATAGAAACAATGCTTTTTACTGCTTTTCTATAAAAAGAAATAACTGGTTTTTTATCAAAAATTACAAATCCAGAGTTGGTATTTTCATCATTCAATCTAGCATGGTTTTTTAAAGTTTTTTTTGTAATATCTATTAGTAAATCCAAAGATTTATCTTTGTTTTCAATTTTTTTTCCTTTTTCAAAACAAACTATTTTTTTATCTTTTGTATGGCCAATTAATTGTTCAGCTCCTTGTCCCTTTCCTATTCTTATTGAAACCGCTCCGTTACCTCGTGTTTTCCAAGGTATATTTGGATTAAGTCGAACAAGTCTTGGATAACCTATTATATCAAGATCATGCTTGTTTAGATTTTCAACTAGTTTCCATGCTAAATGAGTAGTACAGCCTCCTTTTCTTGAATCTGTATCATCTATTCCAATCCAGATAGTAGTTCCTCCCGATATTATTATATACAAAGTCTTTCTTTAGATGTTAACGCATATGGATCGTCAAGAACTCCTTAAGGAAGTAAGAGAAACCTTGGCTAATGCTGGTTTCTATGTATCAGAGTTATGTTCAATGCGACCGATAGGTTTTGATTTAGTTGCAAGAAGAGACAACTCACTTCTTATAATAAAAGTTTTGACTAATATAAATGCGTTATCTGAAAATGTAGCAGATGAGTTGAGAACTCTTTCAATACTACTAAAAGGCTGTCCACTACTAATAGGAGAAAAAAAGGGGAAGGGGAATTTAGAAGAAGATGTGGTATATGATAGATTTAGGATACAAGCAATATCTCTAAATACACTTAAAAACCATCTTCTAGAAGGAATACCACTTGAAGTATATGCTGCCCCGGGTGGCCTATATGTTAACCTTGATAATGAAAAAATTAAAAAATTCAGGCAGCAACAAAAACTATCCTTAGGTTCTTTTGCTAGGTCACTCAGAGTATCTAGAAGAACTATTCAGATGTATGAAGAAGGAATGAATGCAAGTGTAGAGATAGCTTTTAGAATCGAAGATTTGATAGGTTCAAATGCTACAGTTCCAATTGATATATTAAAAAATCCAACTGTCAAAAAAAGAATAATAAAAAAACCCATCCGTTTTGAACCAAAAGGTTTCAGAGACTTTCAAAATGATATATTTTCAACGTTAAAGAAAATGGGTTACAGAGTAATACCTATGGAAAGAGCCCCTTTTGAAGCAGTAAGTCAGGATAAAAAAAAGGTACTTTTAACATGTGTAGACAGATATGATAAAAAAATACTGAAAAAGGCACAGGTTGTTAGTAGCATATCAAAAATCACAGAAAAACAAGCTGTACTTATAATAGATAAAGAAATTCGAAAAAAGAATATCGAGGGAACACCGATAGTGTTAAGAAATGAACTTAAAAAAACTAGGGGTCCAGAGGAGCTACTGGAGCTGATTCTTGAAAGATTATATGAAAACGATAAATAATTATTTTCCTTTACAAAAATTTCTCTCCAAAAATATTATAAATAAGATTATCATTCCTGCAGACTACATTTCCCTAAATTATAGGAGAAAATGTGCATACAACACACTCGATGATATCTATGACAGATAAAAATACATTAGAATTAGTTGAAAGGATACTTGAAGAATCCAAAAAAAATGATCGTAAATTCAAAGAAACGATTGATTTAGTTTTTAACCTAAAAAATATTGATCTTAACGTTCCCAAAAACCGGGTTGATGAGGAGATATTGCTACCTCATGGTCGAGGGAAAAAAGCAAAAATTGCTCTTTTTGCAAGTGGTGAGCTTGCTGTTAAATCAAAAAAACATGTGGATTTATTGATAAAACCAGAGGAAATAGAAGATCTATCAAACAATAAAAAGAAATTCAAAAAAATAGCAGACGAGCATGATTTCTTTGTTGCTGAAGCACCTTTGATGCCAACTATTGGTAAGAGTCTAGGTACAGTACTTGGTCCAAGAGGGAAAATGCCAAAACCAGTACCGCCAAGTGCAGATATATCCGATATGGTAAAAAAACTAAGAAAAACTATTAAAGTTAGATCAAAGGCAAACAAAACATTTCATACTATTGCTGGATCTTTAGAAATGGATAAAAAAGAGATAAAAGAAAACATAGATACTATTATGAAAAGAGTTGAAGCATCACTTGAAAGAGGAAAATTGAACATAGATTCAATATATATAAAAACCACAATGGGGTCATCTAAAAAATTGACATAAGGGGGATTACAGAATAATGGCACATGTAGCAGAATGGAAATATGGCGAGGTTAAAACACTGACAGATATACTTACAAATAACAAGGTAATCGGACTAGTAAATATAGGTGGAATTCCGGCACCACAATTACAACATATGAGAAGTAATCTCCATGGGATAGCTCAGATAAGATCTGCAAAAAATAATTTGATAGCTAGAGCCCTTAAAGAAGCTGGAAAAAAAGTTAAAGATATCGAGGCTCTTGATGAATTAATTAATGGACAAACAGCGATTATTTCAACTGAGATGAACCCGTTTAAGTTATTTGGTAAAATAAAAGCAACAAGAACAATGGCTCCTGCCAAAGGAGGAGAAATAGCTACACACGATATTGGTGTAAAATCAGGTGACACTCCTTTTAAACCAGGACCTATTGTTGGAGAACTACAAAAAGTAGGGATACCTGCTGCAATAGAAAGCGGTAAGGTGGTAATAAAAAAAGATAAAATCATTGTCCCAGAAGGCGAAATGATTCAAACAGATGTTGCAAAGATGCTTACAAGACTTGAAATTTACCCAATAGAAATTGGAATGGAACTATATGGTGTCTATGAGGATGGTAACATATTAAAACCAGATGTATTAGACATAGATATTGATGGATTCTTAGTTAAAATGAAGCAAGCAAGTAGCGATGCTTTCAATTTAGCAATTGAAACTGGATGGTTTAATAAATTTACCATTAGGCCCTTAATTACAAAAGCTCATCATAATGCGTTTGCTCTTGCTATACAACAGGGCATTGTTAATAATGAAACAATAAAACATTTAATCTCAAAAGCAAATGTTCAAATGCTTGCATTAAAAAACAGAACATCATAAAAAAAGATTTAAAGGAGGAAAAAAGAAATGGAATACATATATAGCGCGATGCTTCTCCACTCAGCTGGAAAAAAAATCACAGAAGAAAATGTTAAGAAAGTATTAACTGCCGCTGGTGTAAAAGCAGATGAGGGAAGAATAAAAGCTCTTACTGCTTCACTTGATGGAGTTAATATCGAAGAAGCAATTAAGACTGCTTCGGTTCCAGCTGCAGCACCTGCTGCTGCCCCATCAGGCGGAGAAAAAACCTCTGAAAAGAAAGAGGAAAAGAAAGAAGAAAAGAAGAAAGAAGAGGAAGAAGTATCTGAAGAAGATGCAGCTGAAGGACTTGGCGCATTATTTGGATAAATAATAAATGAATACAAAACAGCAGATGAGTCTAATCTCTAGACTCTTTTGCTTATATTCTATCTCTCTTATTTTTCGTTAAATACCATCAGTTGATTAAAAAAGTTGATAAGAAGTGGGGGACGGGATGCATTGATAGGAGGAATGCGCCTCTAAGCGGAAAGCAGGTACAGTTATACCTCCCCTACATAAACCTTAGTCCCCCATTTTTTAATAAATTACTCAATTATATAGTTTTCTCTGATTTTTTCTTCTGTAGACCATCTTAAAAAGTTATTCTGAAGGGTATCCTCCAACCATAAGACTAGGATCACCTAACAAAATGTATTCTTCGATAGTAAAGAAATCTTTGAATCTATAGTTTATATAGGATATTTGAGCATTTGTAAACATCTCACCAAGTGTTTTTCCTCTTTCGTAACCTTTGAAAAACATCCAATCTAGATATCCAGCTCCAGAGTGGACACCTTCTTTGTCAACAAATGAATACGCGGGTCTAGTTGCACCGATAGTTCCAATTGCGCCCCCATCTTTTTCTATCATAAAACACCAAGCAAGGCAAGGTAAATGGTTGTTTTTGTTTATTTCGACTCCAATCAATTTCGCTAGGGTTCTAGGTAACTTATAATAACTTACTAAATTTTGAAGATTAAAATCAAGTTTTGCTGTTAAACATGCATCAAAAAAGATTATCGGTAGTTTATCTTTGTTATGTAAAAACTGTATGAGAGGACTTAAGTAAGCAGGACTAAATAGACCCATACTTTTTCTCAGATGATTTGGCCTGTAAGTAGCCCATCCATGTTCAAAACCATGCCCGGCATAAGTTACAAAACCTGCTCCCTCATTTATCTTCCTGTTAAATGTAAAAGCGTTAAGAGTATGTTTTGAAGCCCAGAGTTTAATATGGTCAAAATCAGGTAGTTCTTCCGCTACCTGATTATTTGTTATTTCTCCTTCATATACAAAAGGAACAGATCCTTTTGATGGAGGAAAAGTATCTCCACCTGCTAAAATAATTCTTTTGAACCAATCTTTATCATAGGTTTGAGTTTCATAATTGATTATTTTGTCAACAATTAGATCCACTTCATCTTTGTTTCTACAGGCAAGACGACCAACATGTAAATCAGGATATAAATCAACCTCATCTATTAGTTTTGCATCCATTCCATGATGTGAATAATTAAATTTTATCTGGCCAAATATCATATCTTCGTTGGTGTCCCAACTGGAAAAATTGTATTCAGCATCATAAATGTCAGCGTAATATAGATCTGTAAGTAGCCCTTCTCCGTGAGTCCCATCCCATGGATAAGAATCAGTTTGACGTATAGGAGTAATTCTTATTTCTCCTACTAATAAAACATATTCGACCCCCCATTCTTCTACTGCATATTTTACAAAATATTTTATCTGTTCTGCATTGTCACGACCAGTAAAGGTATCATATATCTCTTCTAGAGTTGTTATATTTGTTTTAAGGTTATATTTTTCTTTATGTGTGACAAGTTTTGTAAGATTATCTTTAAAAGAAAATGGAGTTATTATTACCAGATCGTATATATCTGGATCAAAAAAATCTTCCTGTGAATCTTTGTACTTTATTTCAACAGTTGCGTTAGTAATATAACCTAATACATTTTCATTTTCGTTGTATCTAGCAGGATAAATATTTATTGTAAAAAAAACAATATGTTTTCCATCTTTGTTTAAACCGGATGCTTTTTCAATTGTGTACCAATCGTCTGGATAAAGATCATCACCGTCTGTTTTAACTAAATCATTAGAATTTCTATTATTTGACAACCCTGAAATCATACTTTCATATATTGATACTGTTTTAATCTTAGTTTTTCCAAGGTTCATAGTTTTTATTTGTGAATGTGAAAAATTAATACTTGATATACTTACGTTCCAGTTTAATTCATAGGTTTTTCTAAAAACTGGAAGATCAGGTGAACCCTGAAGAAACATTCTTGAATTTGCCTCTTTAACATCGACGTCTAAATAATTCCCGATTTTACTATAGGTAGGTTCTGAAAAATCCTGGCTAAGTATAATACTTTCAGAAAGAGTATTATTGTTGCTGGCTAAGACTATAGTAGGTGATATCAAAAACCCTATAGATAAAATTGTACATATAAAGTAAAATTTGTTTTTGTGTTTAATTATTTTTGTCATATATTGCCTCCCTAATGTGCATTTGTTAACACTAGTTAATTATTGTAATAGAAACTAATATATATTTCTTTCTAGTAATCTATAGAATAAAAAGGGATTACATCCAAGAATCAAGTCCAGTTTGCTCAGTTACAGCAATATCAGAAAGACCAAATGCCCCTTTAATATAATTTTGGATCATTTCTTTATACCAATCTAGATCAATCTGATTTTTATCTATCAAGAGATCAACGGGATACATATAATCAATAGGTTTTACACCGCTTTTAGATGGATTAGAAATACCGGGTAAAGGCTTTTTAGTTACTACAAATCTATATTTAGCTCTACTTCTAATAGGTTCACCAAGGACTTTTTCAAGAGCTGCAGCTCTTTTTCCAAAGGTGGACATAGATCCATCCTGGTTTGGCTTGTATCTTTTTGCAGGTTGAACAGATTGAACAAGGGTTAAATCCGCTATATCAACTTTAGATAGATCAATTTTGGCGACAATATCTCTTGTTTTATCACCAATAAGATTTCTTACTTTTTTACGGGCCTCACCTTCATCAGACCAGACTGGTATCTCTTTTAAAACCTTTATCATAATATCTTTTAGAACAATACGTGCAATATTTGCTTTATCAGATCCCTTAAAATTATTGCCCTTAGTAATCATATCAATTTTATCGTTTTTGGAATCAAAAATAAGATAATTTTTATGTTTCACAAAAATCATTGCATCATGTTCTTCTGGTTCAAGTTCAAACTCGGGGTAATCTAGTTCTTTTCGCCATTTATTATTACACTCTTCAATTGCAGAAAAAGCAACATCTGGTTTTGTGATCCATTCTTTATTTGTTTCATCAATTTTTATATCTAGTTTTTTAGCAAAATCGGGTATACTAATCATTGATTTTGAACACCCTAAATAAAGACCATCGGTATCTCCATAAACTACACGTATTCCTTTTTTCTCAAGAAATTCCAAGGTATCTGCAAGTATGGCTTGGCCCTTTGTAGTAATTGTTGCTGCACCCCATAAATTGAATTGTCTACCTGACACGTTGGGGGCACTAATTATCCCGTGAGTACCAGCATTACGAGCTCCTTTAACACTCTGATACATCATTTTCAATCTATTAATTAATTCTTTATCCCCTGTCTTTTTAACTTCGTTTAATTCTTTTTTTACCTTAGCAATCATGCTCATAATACCAGTCATTGAGGAATTAACAACACCTGGTTTATTATCAATTTTAACACCTATCATAAATCCTTTATCTGCATATGTATCGTCTTCTGTTACCTTCCTATATTTAACATCGTTTTTTTCAAAAAATTCCCTTGGTATCCTTTTCAACCATATCCAATCGTCAGGTGTTTCAGTTGATTTTGCGTATCTAACAGTATCTGCACCTATATTCATCGCTTTTAGAATTGTTGGATACATAGCTCCAACATCAGCGACAACAACATACCACCATGGTATAAAATGAGAGTTTGAATCTTTATCAGGTTTTATAGTCATTCCACCAGGAAAATGATAACCAAGTCTTTCATCCTCATCTTTTGCTTTTTCGTTATAGATAACATAAGGGTCTTTCACCCAATCTGGCATTTCATCTCCATATTTTATAACCCTAACAAAATCATTTGCCAACTGTTCTTTTCTATTTTTTGCAGTTTTTACAATTTCTTCTTTAGTGTTACATCCATTGAAATATTTAACAAGAGTTTTTGCAGTGGACATAACCCTACATATTGGGGGCATTATCTTTTTTTGATAATATCCTCTAACTAGAGACATATGATCCCACATATTCACTGCACCAGAAGAAAGAAGCATATCAAAAGGTAAACCGGTTGTAAAAGATAGAGGTAACACCTGCTGAATCAGGTTTAGGGTGACACCAAGTTGTTCTTGTACATCTTGAAGATTATACTTGCGGGTTCTATCATCAATTTTTATCTGAGAAGGTTTTAAAACAATACGATCTTTTATATCCACTCCTAAAAAAGGAGCCACAGCTTTTAAACTAAATTCATTTAGAAAAGAATAAAATTTTCTAACACCAAGGTACGTATCAAGATTAGATGGATAAAACTGGGTAACTTTATTTCTTACACCAAAATGAAACGATTTGTCTTCCCTACTAAATTTGTTAATAAACTTCCAAAAAACATCTTTTTTTTCTTTTGAAATACTTTCTTTGTATTCTCTTAAAATCCATTTAATTCGATTAAAAATCTGGGAATTATCAAAACCAATAATGTTGTGCCCTGAGATTATATCTGCTTTCATAAGTGTTTTACAAAAATTAAAAAGATTATCGATTTCGTCATTTAGATTGGTTGAATCAACCTGTTTTATCTCAATTCCTTTCCATGTCTCAGGACAATCAACTATATCAAAACTAAATTCCTCCTCAGATAGATTTTTTGATGATTCAAAACAAACCTCAAAATTTGAATAACCAATCATGTCTACTGGAACATTTTCTTCTCCTTCAGAATATTTTGTGGTTTCAATATCATAAACAAGAACATTTAAACTCTTTTTTTGGCCTTTTGTGTCATAGATCCACATATCCTCATCTACAGAAAGATCAATGAGAGCTCTTTGATGATATGGAATATCATGCTCGGCTGTATAAAGACCGTAATTAAAGAAAAGATGGTCACTTACTTCAGGTACAAAATAAGATTTTTTAGTATAAACACGAAATACCTTTCTAGTTTTCTCAAAATCACAGAAGCTTTTATAACTCTCAACTTCTCCAATATCTTCTATTTTTGAAAAAATACTGTCTTCTGATTTGTTTTTCTTCCATTTTTCATATAGTTTTGATCTTGCAGATTTAACACTATTCTCGTTTGTGAAAACCAGAAAATATGGTCTATGAAAATCAGACACCTTTTTTGGTTCACTATTATAAAAATAAAGGTAATCAGGTGAAATCCCTAGTAACATTTCGTTCATAACTTTAGCTCCCCTAAAATCCTAACCATGTATAGTCTTTGATTACTTAAATCCTTAGAAATAAACTTATATTTACCCTTTATTATCTATGTTTGAGACATATGGTAACTCAGATAATTTATTCTAAAAAGTTTGACCTTCACAATAATGTAAGTCATCCAGAAAATAACACTAGAACAACTACGATGATGGGAGAACTAAAAAAAACCTCTTTTTATGAAAAATTAGATATTGCAGAGCCGGAAGAGATTTTACTTGAAAAAAAACTTTATGAAATACATTCAGAAAGGATGATAAATGAAGTAAAAGAAAGAAGTATGAAAAATGAATCTTGGATAGATCTAGATACATATGTTAGTAAAAATGATTTTGAAACGGCAAGACTAGCTGCAGGTAGTGTTTTAACTGCATGTCAGAATGTAATGAAAGGAAAAATAGAAAATGCATTTTGCATGGTCCGCCCACCAGGTCACCATGCTACACCCGAACGATCCATGGGTTTCTGTCTTTTTAATAACGCAGCAATAGCTGCAAATGAAATTGCAAAAAAAGGAAAAAAAGTACTTGTTATTGACCCGGATGTTCATCATGGAAACGGCACTCAAGATATATTTTATGATAGAGATGATGTATTATATCAGTCAATTCATTTATCGCCTCATTTTCCAGGTACCGGTGATATTTCAGAGATCGGAAAAGATAAAGGAGAAGGATACAATATAAATGCACCACTATCCTATTCTTACGGAAACAAAGCAGCAAATCAAATACTTGACGAAATATTTCTGCCAATAGCCGCACAATTCAAACCAGATCTAATAATAATGTCTACAGGTTTTGATTCGCATCACTCAGATCCCTTAGGTGGTCTTAGATATACAGCTGATTTTTATGGGAAAATCACCAAAAAATACCAAGAAATACAACCAAAAATAGTATGTACGATTGAGGGTGGTTACAACCTGGATTGGATAGGAAAATGTTTTATATCACAAGTCGCTCAATTAACAGATGAAAAAATTGGTATTAAAGATAATGTTTCATCAAAATCAGATATAAAAAAGTTGAAAGAAGAGATTAAAAAAAATATTGAAGATTTCTGGGATATTTAATCAAATATCATTCCCATACCAGATGCCGCAGAATCTTCTTGTTCCTCAATTTTTTTATTTATATCTTCTGCTTTTTTAGAATCTAGTTTTTTAAAATTATACTCCTTTGCAAGGTCCTCTGCTCGTTTAATACCTTCTTTACTTCCCTCGATTTTAAGATAAGAAACATCACCTTTAATATCAAGTGAGCTAGAATCCCTGTTAAGAATGCTTTGTCTACTTACAAGATCATCTTTTACTAATTTATTTATCTTACTTTCATCTTCGGATTTCACTTCAAATATGACATATGGCAAATTAATCACCTTTGAAGCTGCGAAAAAGATATCAGGTATATAAATTTATTTACCTTCTATTAAATTACCATTTAAATCGATTTTTCCTTCTTTAATTCTAGTGGAACTAATCGGTTTTCCATCTTCAGCATTTATATAAGGAATAACAACCACTTTCATGGGTTTTTTATTTATTGAAATTCTTTTTTCATTTATTATCCTAGCATTTTTTTTTGTTTCTTTTGAGACAACGATGACATCGAAATCTTCCTTAGTTGTTGGGCCATAAATATCATATAAAGCTTTTATCACAAAGTCGGATTTATATTTTTTTTCCTCAATATACTTTTTTAAATTTCCCTCTCTTTTATTCCAACTTTTTGCATTCTTTTTTTCATCTAAAAGCTTACCTTTAGATAAACCTATAAAAACAAGACCTTTTTTACCAGCTATAGTAAATGCTTTGTCTATCAATAGTTTGTGTCCCTTATGTATTAAATTGAATGTTCCACCAATGCAAACTTTCATAGAAAACAAAATACTGTTAGGTGTTTAAAAAATTGATGTAAATTTTACTGGAATTATTTGTCTTGAGAAAAATATATATCCTATTGGCTGATTTGTCTTTGTTGAAGGTGATGGGAAGATGAATTCAAAATTTGAGGTTATTCTTCTAGCGTTATTATTTGTTGGTATGGCTTTCTGTTGTTTTAGCCCCGAAGTTCGAGGATCAAATAATGAAATTTATGTGAATGACGATTTTTTTGGTAATAGTAATGGTTCAGCAAATAGACCATACAATACTATACAAGAAGCTATAAATGTTGCAGAGGATGGAGATACAATCTATATTTTTGGTGGTTTATATGAAGAAAACCTTGAGATAGATAAAAAAGTGAAAATATGGGGTGGAGTTGATGAAAAAGAAACAATTATCGACTCAATATATGATAAAAGATATCTAATTGAAATAACTGCTGATGAGGTAGCTATTGAAGGTATAACAGTTAGAGATGAGGGTGAAGATATGACTTCACCAATTGGAGCGTTAATTGCTCTAAAATCATCAAATAACCAGATAAACAGGAATAACGTAAATGACTCTAATACATATGGTATATATGTGGATCCTGATTCAAGTGATAATCTAATAAGTGGAAATAAAATAAACAACACAAAAACAGGGATCTGGCTGGATTCATCTGATACAAACGATATAGCTAATAATGATATTAAAAATTCTACTGAAAATGGAATACTAGTTGATTCATCATCAGAAAATAATATACTTTATGGAAATCTAATAGATAACGCTCCAAGATCTGGAATGAGAATTGAAAACTGTGATAATGTAAACATATCAAATAATACCATACAAAATTGTGATATTTATGGTATTTTTATATCTGGTAGTATTAATACAAACTTTAAAAATAACAATATTAAAGAAAATCCTGGGGATGGATTATACTTAAGTTCTTCACACGGGACAATTAGGAATAATATATTCGATAATAATAAAAGAGGAATAACAATCCAAGGGGATGATAATCTAATTAAGAATAATTCGTTTATTGATTCTACTGCCTCAGGGATTTATGCTGGATCTGGTTCGAGGGATAATATAATAACTATAAATCGTTTCGACAATAATTCTGTGTCAGCAAAAGAAAATGGTGAGAACGATTGGTATGATAATAATAAGGGTAATTACTGGAGCGACTATAATAATATTGATGTAGAGCCAGAGGGCAATCCAGATGGTATAGGTGATAATCCATATTCAAAAAATGGAGTGTATGATATATTTCCATTAGGTTACTTTTTAAAACCGCCAAAAAAACCTTCAAATCCAAGTCCAGAAGATACAGAGACTGATGTATCTTTAGATATAACACTAAAAATACATGTGGAAGACGAAGATAGCGAAGAATTAACTGTTTATTTTTATCGTGCTGATACTGATAACTTGATTAATAGTCAAACTCAAAATCCATTGAAACATGTACAATCTGATAGTACTGTTGAATGTAGATTTACGCTTGGTTTTGATACAACTTTTGCATGGTATGCCATAGCAGATGATGGTTTACTAAAAAACCAGTCAGACCCATTCCTTTTTTATACTACAAGCACTCCACCTGATAATGATCCTCCAACAGCTGATGCAGGTGGACCTTACCAGGGAGAGGCAAAAGAGCCAGTGCAATTTGATGCATCAAATTGTAATGATACTGATGGGGCTATTGATTTTTACAGATGGAATTTTGGAGATGGAACAAGTGAAATACTTCAAAAAAACCCAACCCATACTTATGAGAATGAAGGAACATATGAGGTTACTTTAACAATAATTGATGATAATGGTAGCAGTGCCACAGACATTACAACAATAGCAATCGGTCCAACTACAAATCTTCCTCCTACAGCTAGCATATCATCGCCTTCAACTGCTTATGCTGGAGAAATAGTTAATTTTGATGGCTCAGGAAGTCTAGATCCAGATGGTGATAGTCTTGAATATACTTGGGATATACAGGCAGAGAACAATACTTATAAAGATCAGACCATAAACTATGTTTTCAACTCGACAGGTGAATATATTGTTATACTTACTGTTAGTGACGGAAGAGAAACAGATTATAATGCCACTAAAATAAAAATTATCAATAAACCATCTGATGAATCACCTGGTTTTGATGTAATAATTATCCTTATAGCAGCAATGCTTGTTACGACAATATTATTAAAGAAAAAAAATAAACAAAACTAAGCCGATGGAGGGATTTGAACCCCCGGCCTGCTGATTACAAGTCAGCCGCTCTACCGGTCTAAGCTACATCGGCATTAAATTTCTTTTTAGCGGTAATATCAATTCCTATATAAAACTCTCTTGGTGAATAAGACTTAATCTTGTTTATTTTAAAATTTGATAATTTTAGACCCATGCTATTCGCCATCTTTTTTAGTTCAATAGCCCTATTATCAATGTTTTCCTCTACTAAAATATCATAATAATGAATAATAGTCACATCTTTAACTAAACCGAGAGCATATTCAAAAAAACTATATGAAGAAAAAGGAAGATTCATTATAATCCTATCCGCTCTTTTGGGATTAATCAAATTCTTAATATTTTTCGAATCCCCACAAATTAATTTTATATTTTCATATACTTTATTTAATCTAATATTTTTTTTTGCTAATTCTATAGCTGATTTGTTCTTATCGACAGCAAATATTATTTCAGGTTTAGAATACTTAGCAATCATAATGGAAAAGGGTGCAACCCCTGTAAACATATCTAAAACTATTTCTTTTTTATTAACTAAATCTGCAACCCGTTTTCTTTCATTAGCTAATCTAGGTGAAAAATAAACATTTTTTATATCTACCAACAAATTAATTCCAAATTCTCTATGAACTGTTCTAGTCTCAGGTTTACCTGCGATTAATTCTAAATCTCTTGTTCTAAATTCCCCAGAGACAGATTCAACTAGGTATACTGAACTAATATTTTTATGAGAATCTAAAATGGCTTTTCCAATATTTTGCTTATAATCAAGAAGTTTATCATTAAGCTTAATAAATAAAATATTGCCTATAACATCAAATGAAGAAGGTAAATATTTTTTTATATTCTTAGGTATCTTCACTGATTCCTTATATGAACCTGTTTTACTCTTATTTCTACAAAAATACGCTTCAGTTATATCAAAATTTTCTAATGAGAAATTGATTTTATCGTTAACTGGGAGAAAAGCGTATTCTCCTCTTTTTAAAATTTTTAAAGATGTTCTTAATAAATTTCTTTCAATAAGTTCTTTTCTAACTTTCTCAGTGTGTTTGATTTTTACTTTAACTGCTTTTGATTTGATTTTGTTCATGCTAGTATTTACAAAATAAAATAATGTTTGATAAAACCTACTTTTTTAAAAAAAATCCCGCCTCCCGGATTTGAACCGGGGACCTGCCGGTAACGGCCATAGGGTCTACAGCCGGCCGCTCCAGCCAGACTGAGCTAAGGCGGGGATAGAGTCAAAAGGGCAATATCGAAAGGTATATTTATTTGTTAAGGTTATTTTGAAGATGAGATATGAAAAAAGAAAAGAAATTTGGAATAATTGTTTGTCCGAACTGTAAAAAACCAAAAATAGTTAGTTTATCAGTTAAACAAACAAAATGTTTTTCTTGCAATAAAACTTTGTTTTTACAAAAATCAAAAATAATTTATAAAAGTAATTCACAAGAAGAAATAAGAAATGCAATAGGCTTATTAAATGCTGAAATAGATGGAAATTTGGAAAAATTTAAGAAAATATTAGAAAACAAAAAATTTTATTAATCAATATGTTTATTGAAATTACTTGTTTAGGAGTTGAATAGTTGACTAAGATAAAGAGAATAATATTAGATGTATTAAAGCCTCATTCCCCATCTATTTTAATTTTAGCAGAAAAAATTAGTTCTCTAGAGGGGGTGTCTGGTGTTAATATATCTTTAGAGGAAGTAGATGCAGAGACAGACAGTGTCAAAATTACTATTGAAGGAACAAATATCGATTATGATAAAGTAAAATCCCAGATTTCTGAATGTGGAGCAGTGGTTCATTCTATAGATGGAGTGTCTGCAGGTATGAAAATTGTGGATGAAGTTGATACTCCTCAGGATAGATAGTGCGTAATAAGTTAAATTCACTCTATAATCACTCATTTTTTTGACTTATTTATGCAGGTGGATATTCAGATGCTATAATCTCTACATCTGTAAAGAATAAAATGAAAAACGCAACTTTTATAAAGAAGGTAATTATTTACGGTGAAAAGAGGGTCCGGTGAGGACACGGATGCTTGAAAGTTCATAAATTTACTAGATATAGTTATGGACTTTCTGATCGATTTGCGGTGTAAATCGATACCGTGTTTAGGTGGGCCTATAAGATATAAACATAATATTTAGAAGAGAGGATATAATATAAATTGGAGGAAAAAAATATGAAAGGAAGTAAAATATTGGCAACTATAGTAGCTATTGCTATGGTAATGTCTACTATGATTGTCTTAAATGAGGTAACCGATTTTAAATTAGTAGAAAACGTTAGTGCAACTGGTGAAGTGACTAATGATGGTTCGACTACTGGTCTTGAACTAACTTGTGGAGAAATTATAACTTTCAAGGTTGTTGATAACTCTTTGACATATAATGAGAACTACGCACTTGGTGTTTGGAATGGTTCTGCATGGATTAAATTAGAAGAAGGATCAGCAGATTATAATGGTGATATAACAATAGAATTTCACGTTCCATGGTGGGATTTGTTAGGAACTAATCCTATAGGTGACTGGAATATAAGATTATTTAACACGACATCACAAGCTTCGATGGGATCATCCACACAAGTCAGTGATAATGTAACCTTAACTATTGGAAACATTTTTGATGTGATCTTTAAAGAAGGTTCAGATACCATTGAATACTTATCATTCAATAAATCGTACGGTATAACTAACCAGTTCGGTGTAAGTATCCGAAATTATACTGGAGCAACATACGACGATGGTGACTGGGATGATGATTTTAGTGATGTTGGCGATCCAACTTTTGATTACGCATTGTATTTACCTGATGGAACTGAAATATCTGATTGGGGTGATACAGGTAAGGCAGGTAGTCATGCTTTTCCGATCTCAAGTGGTGCTTCTGGAACTGGATATTATGATGGTGATAACTATGAAACCTTTTATTGGGTAAATGTAACTCAAACTGGTAGTAACAGTGTTTATTCAAATGTATCTTTGCCATGTAAACTTACTCTAAATTGGTCTAGTGATGAGCCAAGTGGTCTTGTTTGGGGAACAACAGATGATATAGATCTCATTGTTGGTGTCTATGATGGTAACGGTGATTTAATTATCTCTGATAATAACTATGTTTCTGGTTATGAAATGGCAATGTATTATCCAAGTAATGGTGGGTATACATTGGTGACAGGTAGTAACAAGGATACATATACTGGGTATTATATTGTTAATGATATAGATACTGATGATTATAATGCAGGGACCTGGTATATTGGGACTATGGAAACGGAATGTGCTTCATATCGTATTTCAGAAAGCGAACCTGATAAACCATCTGGTTTAGGTGCAAACTTTATTCCATATTTATCATTTGAAGTAGCAACATATGATGATATTGATGTAGATTTTGAAAATTCAGATGAGGTAATTTCTGGTTTTGATCAAACAATAAATGTGTCAATTAGGAATAATTCTCACGTATATTCCTTACTTGGCAGTGATTGGGCTAGTGATCTGGAAGACCCAGATTATTTCCATATAACTGGTCTTAAAGCATGGAATTCAACCGCAAATGTTGCATATGATGATGAGGATATTGTTGCAATAAGTGAATTTGATAGTGTTGCAGGAGTAACCCTAACAAGAAATACTGAAAAATATGCATATTATGAATTCACTTATCATTTCAATGAAACTGGAACTGCAACAGTAATCGTGCAATATCCTGGTAATGGAACTTACATTGAAGGTCAAGATTCTTATTTCAGTGATACTTATGATAACGAAAATCTACTTCCAAACTTTATGGGTGAAACAACATTTGATGTTGACTCACCTGGTAATCTTAATATGGTTGTCAGAGGTACAATGCCTAGTGCAGTAAATGTATTAGCAGATTCATGTTCTGATTGTTACTATAATCAATCTCAGAACTTCTTCATTGATTTCTATGGTTCAGATAGCACAGAACGTGTAAATGCAACGTTAGAAGTTAGTGGCTGTGGACTTGATTTTACAATAGAACAAGACGATACACCAGCTGGAAATGATTATTTAATGGCCAAAGGAAATGGTTGGTATCAGGTAAAACTTGAACCAAAAATAGGAGGAACCTTATCTCTCACTGCTACAAATGGCTCAGATACAGATTCAGCAGATTATTCCATAGATGGTTTAACTGGTAGTGTGACCACTTCTGTTGGTGATGATCTATACATATCAGTCACACAAGAAGAAAAAATTACAGTTGAAGTCAAATCTAGTGGCGGTTACCCAATAGAAACAGGATATGTTTATTTAACCTTCTATGATGAAGACTGGAATAATGTTGCAGCTGTAAATAACAGTTATGATGATGATTTAGAAGGAACTGATGGAATATATGAATTTGTACCAGGTGAAACTGATATTGATGAAATTGGATACATAGTTTGTGCTGCAAAATCAGCAAGTCTATGGATGTATGATGTCATCGAAATTGAACCAATTCATGATATAGATGTAACAATAATAAATCCGGAGGGTGCAGAAAATCAAACTTTAACAGTTGGTATTGATGATCAGACATTAGAACTTAATATCAAAAATCCAGCGGGGGACATACTTGAAGGAAGTTCAGGTGGCAGCCCAACAGTTACTGGTTATTTGATAGATGATGATCATTCAGAAGATGATCCTTTGCAGACTTTAACCTTTGAGCAAAAATCTGCCCAGGATAAATGGGTACTTGATACAAGTGGTGATAACTTCCCATACTGGCCTGGAACCTTACTTATCAAAGCAGTAAACAATACTGGAGAAGACGAGCATGATGGAAATGTTTCGATACCTGTAGAGTATGCTACTGTAACATTTTCTCCATCAGCGGCAGTTGCAGGAATAGCTAAAAAGAATGTGACTGTGGAAATAACCGTATTAGATGCTCTTGGAAATCCTGTTGAAGATGGTACAGATGTGTATCTCAACCTTGATGATGCTACTGATACTGTTATAGATAGTAGTGATAATCCTGTAGAAGTAGATGAGGATGGAAAAGGAGAGTTTGAGATAGACGAAGTTGGTGATCTAAAAGGATCGATAAACTGTACTTTTGTGGATACATATGCAAATAATGCAGGTGGAAACAGAACTAGTGGAATATTTACTATAGACTTCCCAGATTTCACAATTTTACCTGACACAATTTCAACAGAGCTTAACTCAGCTACTGTTACTGTTACAGCAAAGGACTTTGATGGAGAGCCTATAAAAAATATAAATATTACATTTGCAGCCAATTGGGTTGGTGGTACAGTTATAGAAACTCCTGATCCAGTTATGACTGATCCAGATGGAATTGCGGTATTTGATATAGTACCTCTTTCAAGTGGAAAAGCAAATGTTACAATATTACAAGGTTTAGAATGGACTACTGGTGGAACCTACACTTGGGATGATACTGTTTACACATCTGATTATCTAACTGTAACCCGTCAAACTTTGGACGTTACTGTTTCACCTACAACAGTATATGAAGGTGACTCGTTTACAGTAACAGTCAAAGATGATGGTGTATTAGTTGATGATGTAGATGTAACCTTTGATGGAACAACAGAACAAACTGAAGATGGTGTTGTAAGCTTTACAGCAGGTGATCCAGGTATTGACTCACAACAATACACAATTACAATAGAAAAAGATGGATACCCAGAAACAACTGCAACAGTTACAGTAATTAATGTATATGAGATCAAAATAACCGGCCCATCAGATAATCCAAAAACAGGTGAAAAATTCACAGTCACAGTTGTAGCCAAAGGAGCAGCTCTAGCAGGAGCAACAGTAACATTCGAAGGAAAAGAAGTCACCACAGATGACAACGGTAAAGCAACTCTCACAGCACCAAGTGAAAAAGGAACATATACTATAACAGCAACATACGAAGAAAGTGAAATGTATGGTGATGGAACACTAGATATTACAGTTGAATCAGGCACACCTGGTTTCGAACTACTAACCTTGATTGCTGCAATCGGTGTAGCATTCATACTATTGAGAAGACGTAGAAACAAATAAACCAAAAATTAGAGGGATTTTTCCCTCATAAACTCTTTTTTTTTAATTTTTTTTTTTTTTGAACAATTTTTATATAGATTATTTTATTACTTCATATCCCTAGTTAGAATACTTGGATGTGATTATTTACGAAAGTTAGTATTATTTTACCTACTCTAAACGAAGAAGAAGGTATTGGAAAGACAATTGATTCAATTAAAAGAAATTATTTTAAGAAAAAGGGATGGGAACTAGAAATAATAATAGTAGATGGAGATTCCAAGGATAACACGCAGAAAATTGCAAAAAAGAAAGGAGCAAAAATAATAGTTGAAAAAAGAAAAGGATATGGTAGAGCATATAAAACAGGTCTTCCGAAAACATCTGGTGATATCATAGTTACTGGTGATGCGGATGCAACATATCCCTTCGAAAGAATACATAAATATATTCAAATGCTAATAGACGAAGACCTTGATTTTATTACTACAGATAGGTTTTCTGAACTAAGACATGGCTCAATGAGTGTCAAACATTACTTTGGCAACTTTATTCTTGCAACAGTTCTAAAAATTTTGTTTTTAGTAGGCATCCGTGATTCTCAATCAGGTATGTGGATATTTAAAAAAAATGCTCTCAAAAAAATTCAACCCTTAAAGGATTTTAATGATGGTATGCCTTTTTCTGAAGAAATAAAAATTGAAATGTTTAAAAATAAAGAAATAGAATCCAAAGAAATCCCTTCAGCTCTTTATGCAAGAAAAGGTCAGGTTAAAATCGAGAGTTTTAGTGATGGAATTAAAAATCTTAAGTTTTTGTTTTATAAAAGAGTTAATTAATTTTTTCTATTTCTTTTTTTAGAATCTTACTTATGATTTTTCCATCTGCTTTACCACGTAATTCTTTCATTATTACTCCCATAAGTGGTCCAAGCGCATCCATTTTTCTTTCTTTTACAAAATCAATTCTCTTTTTTACTATTCTTTCAGCTAATTTTTGTATCTCTTTTTCATCTGCTGATTCTAAATCACATTTTTTAAGTA